>Ga0209395_1001088_pt1 | contig 39071 bp, 33 predicted proteins | sample GOMGulsemesocosm_3_FD_184635 | JGI IMG/M metagenome (GOLD analysis project Ga0209395, IMG submission 184635) | Methane-oxidizing microbial communities from mesocosms in the Gulf of Mexico - GOM9D Gulf of Mexico (SPAdes) (version 2) | ecosystem: Environmental > Aquatic > Marine > Cold seeps...
GCATTGAATTCCAAGATAGGCAAAGGCGTCCACCCCATCTATGCTCCATATCCACCCCGTCTAACATAGGGAAGCGGTTAGCAAAGGATTTATCCTGCAGTTTGGCCGCTGTACGAATATGCTTGTCATTCACTTCCATACTTTGATTGAGGGTCGCATGATTGCGTATCACAATTCGGTCACCGCTGCCCAATAGGTCAGAACTTCTACGCACGGTTGTTCCCATTGGGTCTGCGGGTAAAATGCCCCAATCATTCACACCACCCAATCGTGTTACTTCATCTTGCGTTAACGCCCGTGTCATGGATGCATAGGTAAAAACATGAAGCAGTTGTCGTGGAAAAAAGCCAAATGATTGGATATGGCCATTAACTGCCAAAATGACATTTTTCGCCCTGATGGAACCATTAGGCGTTTTTAAGCGGTGCATTGCCCCTATTTCGATTCCAGTCACGGGACTATTCTCGTGAAAGTTCACTCGCGAACTCAGCCCTTTTACAGCGTCACGAATAAAAGCCGCTGGCTGAATCATTACCGCACCGGGTGTAAATAAACCCTGACGGTAAAAATCAAGACCCGTCCAGTTATTCATGTCTGTTGCATTCATCAAGCGATAACCTTCACCCAAGGTTTCAAGGTGCTTACGATAGCTTTCTATATGTTGTTCGCCCTTAGCTGAACCTGCTGCAGTAACCTTGCCACAAGGATCAAATACTTTGGGTCTCATGCCATACTCCTGCGCCATCTCTCGGGCAAACTCGATCGCCGCTCGGTTCAAACGAATTTGCTGTCTGTCTTGCTCTTGTGAGCCGGCATAGGTTTCTGAATTGAGATCATGGGGTAAGTCGATCATAAACCCTGAATTACGCCCAGCCGGCCCATTTGCCAAACGGCTAGCTTCTAACAAAACAATCGATTCATCTCCCACCAGCTGACTTAAACGGCGGGCTGCCGCTATTCCGGTAAAACCACCACCAACCACGACCCAATCAGCCGTGATATCCTCGTTAAGCTTGGGATACTCTGTGGCCGTAGGTAATACACTGTTCCAAGCGGCAGGCCCTGGGTCTTTTGGCAAACGCTTTACTTGAATATTTTTACGCATAAATTGCTTCCAGTCATAACCACATGAGCTGTCATGTCACACCTCATGTGGATTCATGATGCCGACTTAGTTAACACTAGTATCAGCGGCATCATCACTCAGGTCGACCCAGATGGTTTTCAGTTCGGTATATTGATCATGGGCATGAACAGAGTTATCACGGCCACCAAAGCCAGACTGTTTATAACCACCGAACGGGGTCGTCATATCCCCTTCTCCAAAACAATTGACCGTCACTGTGCCCGCTTTAATCGCCTGAGCAGCGCGCAAGGCTTTTTTGGCGTTAGCGGTAAATACTGATGCCGCTAAGCCGTATTCTGTATCGTTCGCCACTGCAATCGCTTCGTCATAATTGGCAACCGTGATCACAGACAATACCGGACCAAAAATCTCATCTCGTGCCAGTTTGTCTTGATTGCTGACACCATCAAATACGGTAGGTTGGATGAAAATGCCATCTAGGGTGTCACCACCCAGAACGATGTCATAACCTGCCGCTTTACCCTCATCAAGGTAACCACTGACTTTGGCAAAATGGCCCGTATCTATCATGGCACCCAACTGTTTACTTGGATCCAATGGATCCCCCGTATTCCACTCAAGTGCACGAACTTTAATACGCGCTAACAATTGCGCTTTAATGCCAGCTTGCACAATAAGACGCGATCCTGCTGAGCAGTTTTCACCCATATTCCAGAAAGCTGCCGCACACACTTGTTCTGCCACTTTATCCAAATCTTCGGCATCATCCAGTACGATGCAAGGGTTCTTACCCCCTAATTCTAAGACGACTTTTTTAAGGTTCGAATCCGCGGCATAACGTAAAAATCGACGCCCAGTCACGGTAGAACCGGTAAAGGTCACCATATCCACATCCATATGCATGCCCAATGGTTCGCCAACCTCAGCGCCACCACCGGTTACCACATTTAAAACACCCTTTGGCAAGCCCGCTTCTGTTGCTAATTCTGCAATACGCAGCGCCGTTAACGATGTTTGCTCAGCAGGCTTAACTACCATGGAACAACCGACAGCTAATGCTGGGGCTATTTTCCACGCCAACATGAGTAAGGGGAAATTCCAAGGTAATACTGCGCCGACAACCCCAATAGGTTCGCGTACTACCATGGCAATCGCATCAGGCCCAACCGGGGCCGTCTGATCATAAATTTTATCAATCGCCTCAGCGTGCCAGGTCAGCGTATTGATAAACTCAGGAATATCGATGCTTTCACAATCAGCAATCGGTTTGCCTGAATCAAGACTTTCCATGACAGCCAATTCGTGAGCATTTTGCGCAACTAATTCACACAGTTTTATGAGAACACTTTTACGCTCTGTTGGGTGAAGTTTGCTCCAACGGCCATCGTCAAATGATTCACGCGCTTTGCTGACGGCGACATCCACATCATCGGTATTACAGGCAGCAATATTCGCCAATAATTCGCCCGTTGCAGGGTTCAATGTTTCAAACGTATTACCTGATAAGGCAGGGCGAAAAACCCCATCAATAAAGCTCATCCCGGGTAAGGTTAACTCAGCGGCCATGGCTTTATATTCTGCTAGCGTTAACATATCTGACATAATTTATTCCCCCGCCTGAGTGTTTGCAGATTCTGCAACTATGCCTGCTACAGTGGTTTTTAGAGTGTTAACCACTTGTGCCATCGCATGTTTCTCAGCATCCGTTAGACCACGTAGGGGTTTACGCACGTCACCCGCAACTCGACCATCAAGAGTGACACCATGCTTAACGCTTTGAATGAATTTTCCGCCCTGCTCTAGCACTTCCATTAGCGGCATCATGGCTGACATAATTTTACGCCCCTTGCTAAAATCATTTTCTAATACACAGGCGTTATACAAGGCTATATGTTCTTTAGGCAGAAAGTTTGAACCGGCACATACCCAGCTTTTCGCACCCCAAGCAAAGAACTCCAATGCCTGATCATCCATGCCACACGCCACTTGAATATTGGGATAATGACGCGTCAGCATGTGCAGGCGATTAATATCACCTGAGCTTTCTTTAATACCGCAGAAATTTTTAGATTCACTGATACGGTCAAGGAAGGCCTCTTCCATATTGACGCCCATACGATCTGGGTAGTTGTAGAGCATAATAGGCAGATCAGCCGCTTTATCGACCGCCAGTGCGTGATGTGCCAATTCTTCTTGAGTAGGAAGAGAATAAGGCGGTGTTGCCACCAAAATAACATCCGCTCCAAACTTAGCCGCATCTTCAGCAAGTTTTAAAGATGCATCTGGGTTAATCGAGCCAGTTCCGAAAATAATCTGTAATTTATTCCCACAAATTTGGCGCGCAATTTTTAACAACTCGACGCGTTCTTCATGGCTTTCTACATAGTATTCACCGGTTGTACCGCCAATCATTAAGCCGTGAACACCGGCCTCAAGCAAATACTGAACATGAGCTGAATAAGCGTCATAGTCGATAGAAAAATCGTTTTTAAACGGGGTAATGACTGGGGTGTAGATTCCTTCGAAATGCATTTAACTCACCTTAATTATCATTGTTATTGAGGGTCGTTTTAAGGAGTAAGAGAATCATTAAGAGACTCAAACGCTCATAAAACTGCTTGATAAAATGGTAACGAGGGAGGGGATAAGGACACAATCAACCTTTTATTAACGCAAAGCATAACTGCAAGTTATGAAACATTCAGATGAAAGACACAAAAAAACCCGCTCTAGGCGGGTTTATTCCAATGAAGGAAAATCTAACTATTCGATTCTATTTGACCTATATAAGTTCGCTCATCTTTAACGCAATCTAGAAACCAGTCTTTAAAAATTTGCAGTGCCTCATTTGCCTGTTTACTCTCGGCATACGTCAGATAATGCAGCTTTTCACGGTAAGTCGCTTCCGGCTCACCCACACGAATGAGTCTCCCCTGCTCTATCATGGGTGCCACCAAATGATGCCAGCCAAGACTCACACCTTGATGATTGAGCGCCATTTGAATCAACATATTGTAATCGTTAGCATTAAAAATGTGCGATTCACCATCCGGGCCTGTATTCAGATTAACCCACTGAGTATTAAACCAGACACTCCAGTCAACATGTTCAGCGATTTGGGAACGGCCATAAGGGCTAAGATTTAATAAGGTGGTATTTTGTAACCCTTCAAGGCTTGTTATATTTGGATTTTGTTCCAGAAAAAAAGGCGAGCAAACCGGATAGATCTGATCATAAAACAAAGGAATAGAATGATAACCCTCACGCGAATCACTTGCTTTATTGATGAAAACATCCGGACGCACACCAGGCTCCATCTGTAAAAAATTATTGGTGGTTACTATGTTCACGTCAATATCAGGATTAGCAGAGAAAAAACTGGGCAATCGATTTGATAACCAAAAAGCTGAAAATGCCGGTGAGCAACATATGGTCAGTTCTTGTTTACGCTTATCGCTGTTTTGTATTCGTTGTGCTGCTTGGGCAATATTGACAAAGGATAGATAAGCCGCATCATAAAAAATGACACCCGCTTCCGTCAGCTCTACCGCCCGTCCGGTACGCTTAAAGAGAACCACACCCAGTGACGCTTCCAGTTCCCGAATTTGACGACTAATAGCCGCCTGAGTAACGCACAAGGCTTCGGCTGCGCGAGTGAAATTTAGGTATTTAGCCGCTGCAACAAAAGACTTCACCGCCCGTAGTGAAGGCATTTTTACCAATATTTGATCAGGCTCTACATGTTTAACCATAACTTCCCGTATTCAATTCTCTCAATAAAAAGTTGCTTTACCCTTTTTAACGTCAGCCATACACTGAAATTCGAATTAGGGTAGACAGTTATTTTATACGTTATACCTTTTCAGCTTGTATAGCGCCACTGGCAACGACACCACTAAGACAAAAATCGTCAGTCGAATTTTAGGCGTCAATGAATAGAGTCAACACACCTGACTATTATAAATATAACAATAACAGCAACTATTGCTGTGTAGATTTATGGAGTATCACAATGACCAGCAAAATTAAAACTCTAGCGCTGATTAATCAGCGCAAACCTCGCCACGCCTTAACTCGGGAAATTTATCGAGATGAAGATGTGTACCAGCAAGATTTGGAGCAGATCTGGCACAAAGAGTGGATTTTTGCAGGCCATACTATTGAGATCGCCAAAGCGGGCGAGTACATGACCATTCAGGTGGGTGATTACCCTGTGGTAATCGTACGCGATGACGCGGGTAATGTCAGAGCATTCCATAATGCATGTCGTCATCGTGGCTCACGCGTTTGCTCAGAATCTAAAGGCAAAGCGGCTAAATTGGTTTGCCCTTATCATAAATGGACCTTTGGACTTGATGGCAAGCTGCTCTTTGCGGGCAATATGGGCGAAAAGTTTAATAATGACGACCATGGTTTAATGCCGGTCAATTGCGAAGTGGTCAATAGCTACATTTATATTTGTGTCGCTGACCAAGCGCCCGATTTCGAGCAGTTCCGCAAAGATGTCAGCCCCTTTATCACCCCTCATAACCTGGAAAACGCGAAAGTGGCTCACGAAGCCAATCTGGTTGAAGACGGTAACTGGAAATTAGTGTTTGAAAATAACCGTGAGTGTTATCACTGTGATGCCAATCACCCTGAGCTGCTTAACTCCTTTGTTGAGAATTTATCCGTCGCAGGTGTTGGCGGTGATGATGACCCTGAGCTGGTCGCACATTGGGATAAATGCGAAGCGGCTGGATTGCCTAGCCGTTTAGTGATGGATACAAATGGCCAATACCGTATGACGCGTATTCCTTTGTCCGCTAAAGCGGTCAGCTATACTATGGATGGTAAGCCTGCGGTAAAAGGGCGACTTGATAATACCGACGTTGAAGATATCGGCGCTCTGCTTTATTTCAATTACCCCTCCACTTGGAATCATTTTCTGGGTGATTACGCATTAAGTTTTCGTGTACTTCCTCTCAATTCAGGTCAAACACTGGTAACCACCAAATGGTTGGTGCCAAAAGATGCCGTAGAAGGGGTCGATTATGACCTTGAGAATCTAACCAAGGTGTGGATTGACACCAATAGACAAGACAAACAATTAGTTGAAGAAACCTTTCGTGGAGTAAGTTCCCCTGCTTATATTCCAGGGCCATTTTCTGATATCGCAGAGAACGGCGTATGTCAGTTCGTGGATTGGTACTGCGATACAATGAAGCAAAAACTAAGCGACTAGGTAGTCGCCACCCTTTAACCTCTGCTTGTTTGACATGCAGAGGTTTTTTTTGCTGCTCTTTTTTCATTTTTCAGGAACACAAAATGCAAAAATACGGTCACCTAAGAGACGATAGAAAAGGCTTTATTCTAGTCATAATTGCCGCTATTAGTTACGGTCTACAGCCCTTTTTCGCGCACTTTGCTTATATGGATGGCGCAAATCCAATCGGCTTACTCATATCCCGCTTTATTATTGCTGCATTATTAATCTTGTGTTTTTTGAAGGTTAAAAAAGTTCGTCTACCCGAGAAAAAAACGTTTTTGCAAAGCATGTTAATTGGTCTTGGTTATGCGGGAGCCGCGTTAGGTTATTACAACGCCAGCCATACTACATCAGTGAGTCTCGCTGTCATTTTGATGTTTTCTTTTCCCGCTTTTGTCACCCTTTATGCCATAGTATTTTTGAGGGAGAGCGCAACATCGGGTCGTTTGATAAGCATGATACTCGCCATGTTTGGCGTGGTATTGGCGGCAGGCATTGAGTTAAAGGGCGATTTAAATGGCATTTTATGGGCACTGTTTGCTGCCATTAGTTATGGCTCAGCTATCATCTATGGCTCTCACAGTGTGAAGCCAGACAACCCATTAGCATCCGCTTGCGCCATATTAATTGGTTGTGTTTTAACATTAGGGTTAGCAAGTTTATTCCAACACATAAACCTACCGCAATCGATCACTGGTTGGGGTGCAACACTGGGACTAGCGTTATTTGCGACCATTCTTCCCATCGCAACCTTTATTAGTGGCTCGCCACGCATAGGCGCTGCGAGTGCCTCAACCCTTTCTACCCTAGAGCCTGTTGTTGCCGTACTCATTGCCGTCGCTCTCATTGGAGAACAACTAAGCCTCAGTGTTTATATCGGTGGTTTGATGGTATTAATTGCTGCCTTCCTTTTATCACGACAGCCTGCAATACTTGCGTCTTAATGCCCCTTATTCCATACAAGGCACTGTAATGTGAGGCCTTGTTCCCACCCCCAAATTTAGCAATTTTAAACAGACTCTTTTTAAACCTTTCACCATGGTTTAAAAAGAGTCTAATCATGCCTTTATTAGTATGAAGCGATAAATCCTCCCCTATTTTTTTCTATTCAAACACCTTCCACCCATTATTTAAATGGGCAAGTTCACTTCCAAGGATTTAGCAGTTTGTTCGAACATAGACTCTTTATAGCCTTTATTTTAATTAAATCGACGTTTATAGCGGAACTTAAAGAATTCGTGATTGAGTTCAGTAAAATTAATAATAACCTCAAGTTATGGTTTTTAGGCTAAATATGTCGTTGGACGTTTTTTGGCGCAGGCCTTAACTTATTAAGCATACCAACAGCCATGAGAAAGCTGATAACACTAGGATATGACACTGATATCACTGGGCTAGCGTTTAATAATAATCATAATAAACACAGAGGACAGCATGACAGATTCCACAGATATTCTGTCGATCAACAACGTCTATAAGGTATTTGGTGAACAACCCGATACGGCAATGCAGATGTTGAAGAACGGCGCTGATAAAGATGAAATTTTCGAAAAAACGGGGCAGACGGTCGGTGTTTTTGACGCCAGTTTTACCGTAAAAAAAGGTGAAATCTTCGTCATCATGGGCCTGTCCGGTTCAGGAAAGTCAACCATGGTTCGTTTGCTCAATCGCTTGATCGAGCCAACCTCCGGCAGCATCAAGCTGAATGGCAAAGACATCACGGTACTGGGGGATGAGGATCTACTGGATGTTCGCCGTAAAGAAATGAGCATGGTATTTCAATCCTTTGCTTTGATGCCGCATATGTCAGTGATCGACAATGCTGCATTTGGCCTCGACATCTCAGGTGTCGAGAAAAAAGAAAGGCATATGCGGGCATTAGAAGCACTTCAACAAGTTGGTTTGGGAGAACATAGCGAAAGTTATCCTCATCAATTATCAGGGGGTATGCAACAAAGAGTCGGATTGGCTCGAGCCTTAGCCAATGACCCCACTATCTTACTCATGGATGAAGCCTTCTCAGCACTGGACCCTTTGATACGTCATGAAATGCAAGGTGAATTGATTCGCCTACAAAAAGAACAGTCTCGTACCATAGTGTTTATCTCCCATGACTTGGATGAAGCAATCCGTATTGGTGACCGTATTGCCATTATGGAAGGCGGACGCGTTGTTCAGATAGGCACACCAGATGAAATCATGCGCAACCCTGCCAATGAATATGTCGAGAATTTCTTTAAAGGTGTCGATGTCAGAAAAATCCTCAAAGCGGGTGATATCGCCTGCCAAGAAAGCCCCTGCAAGATCCGAATAAATGGCGAGGTTCAGCCATTTTTACCGGCTAACAATCAGTTTGCTTATCTGCTTGATAAGCAAGATAAGCTGATGGGTGTTGTTGCCCTTGAATCGATTGATCAAGACACCAGTGCCGACACAATCATGGCACAAAAAATTGACCAAGATCACAGGGTTTACAGTGATGACATGATCAGTGAAGTTGTCACTAAGGTCGCTAACGCTGAATACCCTGTGCCCGTTATCGCGCGTAATGGCGACTTTTGCGGCGTTATCTCCAAAGACTTAATGCTTAAGACCTTGAGTCATAGCTGAGTTAAAAATCATTATTGTAAGGTAAATTAGAATGTCTGAATTTAGCCTGTTAGATCCCTTTCAGTTTCTCAGCATCCCTTTGGGTGAGTGGGTAGAAAACGCACTTAACTATTTGGTACAAAATTTTCGCGGCTTCTTTCGCTCTATCCGTTGGCCTATAGACCAAGTATTAGATTTGATCGAAACCATTCTGCAAGCCATTCCGCCTTCCATCGGAATCATTTTATCTTCCTTACTCGGCTGGCAAGTGGCGGGTAAAAATATGGGAATATTCTGTGCTATCACCCTGACTACCCTAGGCCTTATCGGTGTTTGGTCTGAATCTATGACGACCTTATCTCTGGTACTGACGGCGTTGTTTTTCTGTGTTGTATTTGGTGTCCCATTGGGCATTGTTTCCGCTCGCAGTGATCGAATAGAACGCATAGTGAGACCCGTTCTGGATGCCATGCAGACACTGCCAGCCTTCGTCTACTTGGTGCCTGTCGTTATGTTATTCGGTATCGGTAATGTACCCGGTGTTCTAGTGACTATTATTTTCGCTTTGCCGCCCCTGGTAAGGCTGACAAATTTAGGCATTCGTCAGGTTCCCGCAGACAAGATTGAAGCGGCCCGTGCCTTTGGTTGCACACCAGGTCAAATGCTACTTAAGGTTCAATTACCCTTAGCAACACCAACCATTATGGCTGGGGTCAACCAAACACTGATGTTATCGCTTTCAATGGTCGTTATAGCGTCAATGATCGCCGTTGGCGGCCTTGGACAAATGGTATTACGCGGTATCGGTCGTCTTGATATGGGGCTGGCAACTGTGGGTGGTGTTGGTCTTGTTCTTCTCGCGATCTTCCTTGATCGATTGACCCAAGCAATGGGTGAACGTGCGGGAATAAGTAACACTCTTCACTGGTACGAAACTGGCCCTGTCGGCCTTCTAGTCCGTGTATTTCGAGGTTCGAAAAAAAATAACCCAATCAGTAAAACGAACAGCAATAACGTTGAAAACTCACACTAAAAATAAGCACAATGAGGAATTTACGATGATGCAATCACGCTTAAAAGAACTATCTAAAACTATCTTCAAATTGACAGCCGCGGCCTCTATAAGCGCAGTAGTCATGACGGGAACGGCTTCTGCGCAAGCAATGCCTGGCAAGGGTGTGGAAGTAACACCGATTTTCCCTACCATTGCAGAAGAGCGCTTTCGTGGTGAGATCGCTATTGCCGGTCTTGAAGCATTGGGTTACGAAGTCGAAGAGCCCAAAGAAACGGCTTACGCCACTATGATGTTAGCGCTGTCTTACGGGGATGCTGATTTTAGTGTACATGCTTGGGAGCAGTTGCATAAAACCTTCTACAAAAAAGCAGGCGGCGACGATACCTTAGTGAAAGCGGGCAATGTCATTCCAGGGGTCCTGCAAGGGTACTTAATCGATAAAAAGACCGCTGATAAATACAATATCACTCAGCTTACCGATCTAAAAAAACCTGAAATAGCCAAATTATTTGATGCCGACAATGATGGTAAAGCTGACCTGACAGGGTGTAACCCAGGTTGGGGCTGTGAGCTGGTGATTGATCATCATTTAGAAGCCTATGGTTTGGAAAAAACGGTCAACCACAACCGTGGTTCCTACTTTGCATTAATGGCAGATACCATTACTCGTTATAACGAAGGACAATCCATTCTTTATTACACTTGGGTACCACAATGGATAGCAGGTGTATTAGTTGAGAATGAAGATGTGGTTTGGCTTGAAGTACCCAAAACAGATTTACCCGATGGTAATAACAGCGTCAATACCAGTTTCAATGGTAAAAACTTAGGTTTTGCTGTCGATCAAATTCAATCTATTTTGAATAAAGATTTTGCAGAAGAAAACCCAGCTGCAACCAAATTCTTATCCCTAGTTCAAATCAGTGCGAGCGATGAAAGTGCACAAAACCTAAAAATGCAGAATGGCGAGAAATCTGTAAAAGATATCAAACGCCATGCTCAAGAATGGATTGCTGAACACCAAGCAAGTTATGACAGCTGGTTAGCGGCTGCCCGTATCGCTAAATAAGCCTCTTAAAATTCAATTTAATCCACTATAAAGGCACCTTAAGGTGCCTTTTTCTCACCCCTTTTAGCCTAACTAAATGATTAAATTCTAACTAAATAAGAACGAGGTTTATTAATGGACGTTTTCAAGACTAGCCTGTTAACCATGAGTATTTGTATTACTAGTTTATCTCAAGCTCAAGAGGTCTCACTCTCAACCACTGACTGGGAACCGTTTTACGGCAGTAATTTAGAACAAGGCGGCTTTATCTCAGCCATAGTAAGTGAATCATTTAAAGCATCAGGCTATAAAAGTTACCTTGAATTCATTCAATGGAAAGAAGCAATGCGGCGTGTTAAAGCCGGTGAAAAAGATGTTCTTGTCGGCGCATTTTATTCAGATGAAAGAGCCCAAGACTATCATGTATCAATGCCAATCTATTCTGTGCTCTCTGGCGTTATCAAACATCAGAACTTAGATCTCGATTTCTACTCATCCTTTGAAATGCTCAATCAATATAAGATAGGGAAAATTGAAGGCGCGGTAATTAGCCAAAGCTTTGATTCATTCCCTTTTCAAAAAATTCAGCGTTATAAAGCAACTGTTGATGGCATAAACGCATTAGAAAAAGGTGATATCAACCTATTTGCAGATAATCTTTCAGTGGTTAAAAGTGCGGCGAGTAAAATGGGGATAGATCCGAAAAAATTTACCATGGTTCAGCCTCCGATCGAAAAAAACGACCTTTACGTTATGATTTCTAAAAATATTTCCAATTCTGAAAAAATTCGCGATGACTTTAATGCTGGATTTATCATGATTCAAGCAAACGGTACTTATGAAAAGATACTAAACAAGTTTGAGCAACTCTAATTCGCCTAAGCACTTACGATATAAATTTTTTGACCATGGATGACCTTTCTTTTTCCTTTTTCTCACCTTCTTCAGGAGACAAGTATGCTGTTATATAATTTTGTAAAAACGCTGCAATTCAATGATGTACCACAACAGACTCAAGACCTGATCAAAACCTCTTTATTAGACATTATCGGCGTACTCGCAGGCGCTAAGAATAACCAAACAAGTATCAATATCTGTAATTATGCTGCAGAACATTATTCGGCATTGAACCTTAGTTGCCGATTATTGTTTGATGGCCGTAAAGTTAACCCTATGGGAGCCGCTTGGGCCGGTGGTTTCAGTGCCGACAGTTTAGATGCTCATGAAGGGCATTTTACCTCCAAGGGTCATGCTGGGGCCACTGTGATACCTGCCTTATTAGCCATCGCTGATGCCTGTCGAGATCAAGGCCGCGATATCAGCGGGGAAGAGTTTCTTAGTGCGGTCACTATCGCTTATGAAACTGGCTTACGAGCTGGCGTAGCCTTGATGGACACAGCCGCTGAATACCATGCCTCAGGGGCATTTTCTGGTTTGGGCGTTGTCTGTGGTGGTGCTCGTTTATTAGGCTTAGATGAAGAAATCTTGATGCACGCATTAGGTATTGCAGAATACTTCGGCCCCCGCTGCCCTATGATGCGGTTAGTTGATTTCCCGTCTATGTTACGCGACGCCCATGGTGCGGGCGCTTATGCCGGTGTGAATGCCTTATTAATGGCACAGGCTGGTATTACTGGTGCACCCGCAGAAACAGTGGAGAGTCAGAAGATAGCTCATTGTTGGGATGACCTAGGACAGCGCTGGGAAATAGATGCCCAATATTTTAAACCTTGGCCTGTTTGTCGCTGGGCACAACCCTCACTTACCGCAGTCACCGCTATGATGGCGGAACACCCTACAATAGCCCCACTTAATATTGAATCGATAAGAGTCGAAACCTTTCATGAATCAATGCGATTACAAGGACACTTTCCTGCCAATGCGGATGAAGCACAGTATGGTCTCGCATTTCCTTTAGCCGCCTTAATTAGTCGAGGTCAAGTTGGACCCAATGAAGTGACAGGTGATGCAATAGAAGCTGAAGATATATTGCAAATTAGCCGTTTAATCACGATTACTGAAGCGCAAGATTTATCGGCCCGTTTTCCAGAAGAAATTCTTTCAAGGGTGACTATTCAATTAAAAGAGGGCACTTGCCTTACCAGCCCTATTACACAAGCCAAAGGAGACCCAGAAACACCGATGACACAAACCGAATTCAGGGCGAAATTTCGCTTACTAGCCAATGTAAATTTCGATGCACAGAGAATTTCAGATATCATCCAGGCGGTTGACAATTTGGACGTCGCAAGCGACTGTCACGAGCTATTTAATCAACTGATGAATATTTAACTATCACTCTATGACTGAAGCCAACAAGATGACTCAAAAAACGGAACTAGGTGTTTTAAAGACAAAAATAGTCAATGTGAGTTTTATTTTACTGCCAGGTTTTGCACTAACGTCTTTCTCCCTTGCGATAGAAGCTCTTAGTGTGGCAAACCTGCTTAATGGCGCTGAGATTTATCAGTATCAGATATGCAGGGCTGAATCAGTCGAAGCCAGCAATACCGTCAAAAGCTCTAATAATGTCCCCATTGAAACCAGCGGTGACCTCTCTAGTTGCCACGACAGTGATCTCATTTTCATCTGTGGTTATCTCAAAGTGGCGGATTATTCTAATCTGCCACTGTTCACACTACTAAGGACAATCGCACATAAAAAAGGCCGGATAGCAGCCTTAAGTTGCGGCAGTTTTATTTTGGCTAAAGCGGGTCTATTACAGGATAAGAGCTGCACCTTGGTACCTGAATATTGCAATACCTTTACCGAGCTATATCCAGATATCAGCCTACAAGAGAACCTCTATACAGTAACAGGGAATCTGTTAACCAGCGCGGGAGGCACAGCAACGTTAGATATGCTGCTTTATTTAATTGGGCAGGACCATGGTCGTGATTTTGCCCATCATGTTTCCCAACAGTTCCTGCTGGATCGCATCCGTAGCAGTGAAGAGATTCAAACCAGTCGTCGCTATCTCACCTTACGTATGAAGTCACCCTGCTTAGGGGCGGCGGTGGAACTGATGGAAAAACATATTGGTGCACCCTATCCCATTGCTACTTTAGCGAATCGTATCGGCACCACCCAACGTAATCTAGAAACTGTTTTTCAGAAGTACGAAAAAACCAGTCCCGGACGTTATTACCTTCAACTTCGTCTTTTACATGCAAAAAAGATGATTGAAGAAACTCACTTGAGTTTTTCAAATATTGCACAGGCAACCGGCTTCAGTTCGCAAAGCCATTTTAGTAAATGTTTTCGTGAACAATTTTGCCATAGTCCATCTCAATTTAGACAGGTTAATTCATCGTTTAAGTAACACCATTTTGCGCTTTTGTTATATATGTGAAAGCCCCTCTTCAGTGACACTAGCTACACATTAAAATAACAAACTGAAGGGATTACACTGTGCCTATAGCTTACGATAACCCACTTGATTACAGCCTTGATTCCGGCCTTGAGAGTCAAGCAACATCATTCCATGACATTCCTATTATTGACCTTACTTCATTAATTGATGGCAGTGACCCTATAATGGTCGCTGATCAGATCGCTCATGTTTGTAAAAACATCGGTTTTCTTTATATTAAAAATCACGGGGTTGATAAACAGCTCATCAAGGAAGCGTATGCTCAAGCCGAAGCCTTTTTTGATTTGCCTTTGGAACAAAAACAGAAACTAAACATTATAAATTCGGGTCAGACGTTACGCGGGTATATTCCCATGTATGGTGAAAATGTCGACCCTGAAAATACTCGAGATTTTAAAGAGTGTTTTGATTTTGGCCTGAATGAAGACAAGGTCTCGCCTTTTTTTGGCCCTAATCAAATGCCTGAAAATCCAGCCAAGTTTAAGCAAACTTTTGAGCTGTACCATAAGGCCATGATGACCTTGGCACGCAAATTAATCAGTGCGATTGCGCTTAGTCTAAACCTGCCCGCAGATTACTTTGAAGCGCTTCAGAAGTCCCCCATCACCATTCAGCGTCTACTGCACTATCCGCCTCAAGAAGGCAATATCACACAAAAAGAAATAGGTATCGGAGCCCATACAGACTATGGTTTTTTAACCATTTTGTCACAAGATGATATTGGTGGTTTACAGGTACAAAATCGTAATGGCGACTGGATAAGCGCACCACCCGTTGAAGATACTTTTATTGTGAATATTGGCGATCTAGTACAGACATTCACCAATGATCACTATATCTCAACCATGCACAGGGTTATCAATACTAGCGGCAAAGAGCGTTACTCAATTCCTTTTTTTATCGATCTGGATTTTGATGCTGAAGTCAGCGTGGTCCCCACCTGCCACAGTAAAGAAAAACCGCCTAAATATGAAACCTATATTTGCGGCCAACATAAATACAAACGCTTTGTTGACAGCTATGAACATTTAAGTAATTAGCACTTCATGAAAATACTTATCAAGGGTCTATTTACGCCTTTGGTCTAGGAGTCATAGTGTCATTAAGCGCGCATTAAAAGCCCTTAATGACACTAAGTGCCGTCATCAGCTTTGAATAAATACTCGAAATTGCGTTACGTTAAGACTTCTCGATAGGCAAATAACGCCTGAGAACCACCTGTATGTAAGAATAGAATATTATGATTTTTTTCAAACACCTTAGTTCGGCACATATCAATAAGACCTGACATTCCTTTACCTGTATAGACAGGGTCTAATAACAAACCTTCAAACTGAGCCGCCATTTTAACGGCTTCAATTGTTCCTGGCGTAGTTATGCCATAACCATCACCCACATAATCACCACAGATAAGCACCCGGCCTTTCGCTAATTCTGGGTCAAGCCCCATTAAACATAAGGTTTTATCCAGTAAGTTCTCGACAAGTAGATGTTGCGCTTCTGCATCTCGACTGATTGAAATACCAACAACAGGAATACTTGAATTGGCTGCGATAAGCCCTGCCAACAGTCCCGCTTGTGTTCCTGCACTTCCAGAGGCAAGCACTATCTGATCCAACTCAATGCCCTGTTCAGCCATTTGCTCGAGTATTTCATTGGCACAGCGCACATAACCAAGGCTACCTATCTCATTAGAACCGCCAACAGGAATAAAATAAGGGCTCTTACCTTCTTCGGCTAATACCGTCATGAGTTGATGCGAAAACGCTTGGCTATCTTCCCCTTCACCCACGAGGTGTATCGTGGCGCCAAAAAGCTTATCAAGCAATATATTACCATTATCGTAATAATCTTCTTTTGGTGTGCCTTCTACATCTTCGAGTACCAGTTCACAAGCAAAGCCAAATTTCGCAGCCGCAGCAGCTGTTTGCCTTGCATGGTTCGATTGCAAACCTCCGATAGTCACCAAGGTATCCGCTCCCGCATCTCGCGCTGCTGCTAATAAGTATTCCAATTTTCGGGTTTTATTGCCGCCACCCGCTAAACCTGTGCAATCATCACGTTTAACAAACAGCTTGTAGCCTAGTGTCAAAGATAGGCCAGGCATGCTCTCAAGTGGCGTTGGACTATGCGTTATCTCTACTCTGGAAATAGTATTTATATCTTTCATTTTTATCCTAACAGGGATAGTGAAGGTGTAATTAAGTCACCTGTTCTCACTTTTATTAGAGCATTAAGCTAATAGTTACGTCCCTGTACTGATCATTTAGCCGCCTAAGTCTGAAAATATTGTCTTATTTAAGTGTCATTATTTTCTTAAATTAGTGTCCTAATATCTGACTAAGAAATAGCTGGGTTCTTTCATTCTGAGGGTTTTCGAAAAAAGCCTGAGGGGCATTTTCTTCGATAATGCGACCTTCATCCATAAAGATAACTCGGTCAGCTACCTGCTTGGCAAAACCCATTTCATGGGTCACACAAATCATAGTGGTGCCGTCATCAGCAAGCTCAATCATGACGTCAAGAACCTCTTTTATCATCTCTGGGTCAAGCGCTGACGTTGGTTCATCAAACAACATGACCTCAGGGTTTGAACATAGAGCGCGAGCAATCGCGACCCTTTGCTGTTGCCCACCTGAAAGTTGGCCTGGGAACTTATTGGCTTGCTGTGGAATTTTTACTCGCTCTAGGTATTTCATCGCTAATTCTTCAGCCTCCTTTCTTGGCATCTTATTCACTAAACGTGGTGCTAACGTTAAGTTGTCTAAAATAGTCATATGCGGAAACAAGTTAAAATGCTGAAAAACCATTGATACCTTTTTACGTACCTTTTCTAAATTTTTCACATGATCATCCAGTAATATATCGTTTATTAATATTTCACCTGCTTGATATTTTTCCAGACGATTCATGCAGCGAATAGTGGTTGACTTACCCGAACCAGACGGACCACAAATAATAATCTTTTCACCTTTTTTGACATCGATATTAATATCTTTTAATACATGAAAATCTCCATACCATTTATTTAAATCATTAATGCGAATTAAGGTATCGTCAGCGTTTGTTTGATTTTTAATATTCATAATAATGCCTATATGTAATTCTATTTTATCTATTAAAGAGACTAGGGAGCCTACGATTAAGTCACCTCTTCTCAGTCTTATCAGAAAACGCGTCAAGCTAGGCGACACTTTGAAGTAATGTAGGCACCTTTCGAAAAGGGGCAACATCGCGTGACGCTTTTTCTGTAAGACCCGTAGGGCGTGGCCTAAAAGCCTTATCTCTAAATTGAGGACCTGATCAATAGAATAACTATTAAGTTGCGCTCCTCACCTTAAATCTCAGGCATTTTATCCACACGCTGAGGCGGGAGGACTTATTCGCAGCTTCCCTAGTGCTGCTTATCTTTACTTAGTACTTTTTCTAAATTATTCGCATAGGATGCCATTGAGTAACAAAACACAAAATAAATAGCGGCAATGAAAATATAGACTTCGAAATAATGTTCACGCCAAATGGGATCAATGATTGCGACCTTAGCCGTTGCCAATAAATCGAATAGACCAATGATCAAAACAAGTGAGGTATCTTTAAACATTGAGATAAAACTGTTTACTGTCGGCGGTATCACAATACGTAAGGCTTGCGGCATAATCACCACAGACATCGTCTGCCAATAGGTCAAACCCATGGCATCAGCAGCTTCATATTGACCTTTAGGCACTGCCTGTAAACCGCCTCGAAACACTTCAGCAAGGTAGGCCGCTGAGAATAAAATAATGCCAACTTGCGCTCTTAGAAGCTTATCTATGGTCACCCCCTCTGGTAAGAACAAAGGGAACATAACAGAGGCCATAAATAGCACACTGATTAAGGGAACGCCTCGAACAATTTCGATAAAGGCGACACACCAAATACGAAAAAACGGTAACTTAGAAGTACGCCCTAATGCCAATAAAATTCCAAGAGGAAAAGCTGCGACTGTACCGATAACAGCAAGAATCAAGGTGAGTGGCAATCCACCCCATTGGGTATTTTCAACATAGGTTAAGCCAAATACCCCACCCCACATTAAGCTTGCTAATCCTGCTAAACTGAAAAGCCACAAAGGCATTAACCAAAAACGCCAAAAAGCCCGATGCAAACTACAGCTGATCAAAGCCACCAGCCATATCATGGCGATCAAGGGACGCCATTGTTCCTCAGCGGGGTAAATACCGAAAATAATGAAACGGTATTTCTCAGCAATAACCCCCCAACAAGCACCACTTCCACCATTACAATTTGAAGAGTCACTGCTATATATGGCATTAATAATGCCCCAGTCCAGGACGCCAATTAAGAACTTAACAACCAGATAAAGGCATATAATGCTGACTATGGTATTTAATTTACTTCTAAATAAATTCTCTTTTGCCCATTTAATGACACCACTTTTGTGGGGCGGTTTTATTGCTAGATGACTCATATTTATCGCTCCATTAATGCCATTTTCTTGTTATACCAATTCATAAAAAGTGAGATGGTCAAACTAAACCCTAAATAAACAGTCATAAAAATTGAGATGGCTTCAATCGCTTGTCCCGTTTGATTTAACGTAGTATTTGAGAGTGAAACAATATCGGGATAACCTACCGCGACCGCGAGTGAACTGTTCTTGGTGAGATTCAAAAACTGACTGGTCATGGGTGGAATCATCACACGTAATGCCTGAGGTAAAATAACATTCATCAGGGTTTGGCTTGGTTTTAACCCTAGGTCTATTGATGCTTCTTGCTGGCCTTTAGACACTGACTGTAAACCACTACGAACAATGTCGGCGATATAGGTCGAGGTATATAATGACAAGCCAATTAATAAGGACAGAAATTCAGGAGATAGCTTTGCACCACCATTAAAGTTAAAGCCTTTAAATACGGGGTTATTCATTTCTGTTGGCGCACCACATATGACATATGTCAGCACCAGGCTCATAACAACTAATGCCAACCCCAACCAAACATGCGGAAAGCTTCTACCTGTTTTATCCCTATGTTTAATCGACCAACGTTTAAGTAACCAACTGCCAAAAAGAGCGAATATGAACACCAACCCCATCCAAAAGTAAGCGGGATGCTCAGCCGGTACGGGAAACAAAACACCTCGGTTACTCAGAAAAACATTGGGTAATACTTCTATTGCCTTTTTAGGGTTTGGAAAACTATTATTAAATAATGTATACCAAAAAATAAGTTGCAACAGCACGGGGATATTACGAAATAAATTAATATAAACAGCGGCAATTCTGCTCAACACCCAATTACTAGACATTCTAGATGTGCCAACAAGAAAGCCTATTAATGTGGCAAATATAATGCCTAATATGGAAACTTTTAAGGTATTAAGTAAACCAACTAATAACGCTCGTCCATAAGTGTCAGATGGTTCAAATGAAATTAAATATTCACTAATACCAAAGGATGATTCTAAAAACAAAAATCCATAGCCAGTTGAAATACCTTGTTTTTCTAAATTTACAAAGGTATTTGTAATCAGGTACCAAGCAAGAAAGACAATCCCAGCAGAGACAAGTGCCTGAGCAAAAAACCCTCTGACTTTTTCACTATAAATTAAACTCGGTAATCCCTTACCATTATGTAATGACTTAAACATTTTACTAACTCTCTAATTATTAAATGGGCATATTCAAGCAAACTGTTGTGACCCAATAAAAACATCAAACATTTTCAATATTGGTATTTTTAAACAAAACTTTTATGCAATATGCTTAAGGGAGTATGCTTTAGATCTATCAAACGTCCCTTTATGAAAGAGCCTCAAAAAATGAGGCTCAAATCATCAAAATTTAACGAATAGGAGCGGGATACATTAGACCACCATCGGTCCACAGTGCATTGATACCTCGATCAAGACCTAATTTGGCTTTAACATTACGATCATAACTCTCACCATAATTACCCACTTGTTTAATAATGTTGTAAGCCCAATCATCACTGACTCCAAGCGCTTCACCCATGCCTAAGGTTACACCTAACATTCGCTGTATAGATGGGTCTTTGCTATACGTCTTAAAATCATCAATATTGCCTGATGTAATTCCCTTTTCTTCTGCTTCTAACATGGCCATATGTGTCCATCGCACAATATCTGCAAACTGTTCATCACCATGGCGAACCGCTGGCCCTAATGGTTCCTTTGAAATAATTTCTGGCAATACGACATAATCATCTGGATTAGAGGCAGTTTGACGATAAGAGGCTAAACCAGAGGCATCCGTGGTATAGACATCACAACGACCGGAGAAAAACGTTTGAACCGCTTCAGTTTGACTTTCGATTACCACGGGTTCAAATGCCATATGTTCAGCACGGAAATAGTCTGCCAAATTCAGTTCAGTGGTTGTTCCAGGCTCGATACAAACCGTTGCACCATCCAACTGTAGGGCGCTCGTTATGCCCGACTCTTTTGTTACCATAAACGCTTGTCCGTCATAAAAATTAACCCCAACAAAGTTAAGACCTACTTTCGTATCACGCGATAATGTCCAGGTTGTATTACGCGTTAAGACATCCACTTCTTTTGACTGCAAAGCAGTAAAGCGTGATGCTGACGTTAACGGTGTATATTTAGTTTTGGTCTTATCACCTAAAATTGCTGCTGCAATTGCCTGACAAAAATCCACATCTAAGCCTTCCCATTTACCTTCGGATGTTGGCGCCGAAAAGCCCGTTAGCGCAGTGTTTACGCCACATTGAACAAATCCTTTTTGTTTAATCACATCAATAGTACTTCCTGCTATTGCAATATTGCCTATTGATACAAGTACACTGGCAGTAATCAGATTTGATAATTTCATAAATAGCCTCATCTCTTATTTTTTTAATAAAAACCCACTACAGCACTTCTCTCACCCGGCATTCTTAAGTGAATGCAAAAAGTTAGCGGCTATCTAAACAGCCAACCTTCTGACGAGTCGTACAAGCACCCAGTGTTGAACTAAGAGAAGGCATCAAGCGCCCCCCCTTCAGCAATTAAAATTGTAAAGGCTATAGAGACAAACAATGTTCCCAATTCAAATGAGAAAATGGATAAGTTGGGAATATTATTCGTAAATTCTAGTTTTATCGAAATATAAAACCATTTGTTTCCCAATCTTGTATAGCAGTTACCAATAAGTGAGCTTGATTTTAAAAGGGCGACCTAAGTATCAGCCTGTATGAATTGAGTGTGATTGATCATTCAAAAAATATGATTTTACGTAATTTCAAGCATCTTGACCTTTAACATAATCTAAAGGTAGCTGAGTTGTTTGCTTCATGGTTTCCATAACAAAGCTTGCACTGACATCAAAGACATCTGCTTTTAGGATACTTTTATAGAGGTTATCGTAACCTGACATATCCGTTACAACCGCCTTTATTAAGTAATCTAAATCGCCGCTCATACGATGCATCTCTAGAACGAGCGGGATATCTTCCACAATTTTTTTAAACTGTTCAGCCCAATCATCATTATGCTGATTCGTACGAATAGAGATGTACACGGTTAAAGGCAAATTCAATTGTTTCTGATTCAGCAAGGTAACACGTTCACAGATAATACTGTCTTGCTCCAGTTTTTGAATTCTTCTCCAACATGCGGATTTTGAAATACCAACTTGATCGGCAACATCTCCAATTGAAAGAGATGCATCCGCCTGCAACAAGGATAAAATCGCCTTGTCTTGTTTATCTAATTTAACCCTAGCCATATTTCATCACCTATTAAACCTTTGTTCTAACAATAGCCACAATATTGACACGAACTAACCATTTTTTAATTTTTTCCAAAATGATTGCCCTTGTTTTTCTATTATTCGATAAATATAGAAACAATGTCTACTCACTTTACGTCTAACATTACTTTATCCAATAAATTTTTTTCGCCTTAGACAAATCAATTAAAAGGAAAGGCGATTTATTGATAACAAAATAACCTCTAAAATGATAATAAGTGAGATTTAAAATGACCTCCTCTAACGCGCAATTCCCCACCCTAGTCATTCACGCAGGCAACCAAACAGACCCTGCTCACAATGCAATTATGCCGCCTATTTTTACGGCAAGTTCCTTCATAAAACCGACGATTAACGAGAGCGCGGAGTTTAGCTATAGCCGAGTGAGTAACCCCACCCGACATGCCCTAGAAACCTGCATGGCTGAACTTGAATCTGGTTCAGGTGCTATTGCATGCGCATCGGGAATGGCCGCTATTTCAACCGTTATGGAACTGTTAACAAAAGATGCTCATGTGATTGTGACAGACAGTGTCTACGGAGGAACTTTTCGTTTGTTAGAGGATTGTCGGACCATAACATCTGGTTTTTCAGTTTCATATATCGATTTGAATGATATCGACGCTGTTAAGGCACAAATACAAGACAATACTCAGCTCATTTGGGTAGAGACCCCAACCAACCCATTGCTTAAGCTGATAGACCTAGACGCGATTGCCAAGGTAGCCCAAGATCATAATATTCTCACCTGCGTTGATAACACCTTCTCCTCTCCATGGAATCAGCAACCTATTCTTAATGGCATTGATTTGGTGATGCATTCAACCAGTAAGTATGTGGGTGGTCATTCAGATTTAATCGGAGGGACTGTTATTGCCTCCACCCCTGAATTATTCGAAAAGCTTCAATTCTCTTCTATGGCAATTGGCGCTATTCAAGGGCCCTTTGATAGTTATTTAGCATTACGAGGCTTGAAAACATTAGACCTTCGCATGGAGCGCCAAAGCACAAACGCTCTTCTCATCGCTCGCCATTTAGAGCAACACCCCAGTATTGAAAAAGTATTCTATCCAGGTCTTGAAAGCCATACCCAGCATGACCTTTGCAAACGACAAATGAAATCTGGTGGCGCTGTGGTGTCAATACGTTTAAAAGGTGGTTTGAATGCAGTGCAGACCTTTGTCGAAAACTTACATTATTTTGTATTAGCGGATTCACTTGGCGGTGTTGAAAGTATGATTAATCATTCTTACACCATGTCCCATGGGGGCATGCCTGCAAAAGATAAAGCTGCAAGCGGCATTACAGAAAATTTATTACGCTTATCCGTTGGCGCTGAATCAGTGATTGATTTGATAGAAGAGCTGGATAATGCTCTTCATCAAACAAATCAATAAACGCGTTCTTTTATCGAATTCTTTGGGCATTTAATTCATTATAAACCTTGTATTAATTTCAACTAACTTAATGCCGTATGCCCAAAGTAATCCGATTAAGGCCTCTTTAAACTTGGATACCCTCAATGGCATCTACATGTTCTAACAGCCAATTTTTAAGGACATAAGCATGTATATTAGCGCGACCTTTTTTAGGAATTAGCATGTAATAATCACAACAAGAGGGTATGCCTTTGAAAGGGGCAATAAGACGGCCATTTTTTAGTTCTTCACCTACCTGAGATGCCCGCGCTAGAGCAACACCAAGACCCGCCTCAGCAGCGGCTATCGCCATATAAGATCGATTAAAAAAGTGCCCTTTAGTGCTATCAATACCCTTCAATTTGGTTTGGTCCAACCAGAAACGCCATTCAGCATCTTGCTCTGCATCAATCCAAGGCATGGCATCATGTAACAGAGACGCATCTTGTAATGTGTCTCCCTGCTGCCAATTAGCCTGCTTCATGTATTCAGGACTGATCACAGGTAACAGTATTTCTTTGACTAACAAACTCGAAGTGAAACCATCGTATTGTCCATCACCATAATCAATGGCGATATCAAAATCGGCACCAGCTAATTCTAAAAGAGCCTCATCGGCATAAGTTTCAACCTTGATATGCGGATACTCTAGATTAAATTCTTGCAGCTTTGGAATTAGCCATTTAAAAACGAAAGACGGTGTCGATTTTAGCCTGACGACGTTATCAGACAGTTTTGCCTGTAATCGACGAATGACCATCTCCACTGACTCAATGGACTGCTGCGTCACATTGAGCATCTCTTTGCCCTCTTGGGTAAGTACTATTCCGCTTGGCTGACGCTGAAATAATTTAAACCCTAATTGTTCTTCCAACTTTCGAATTTGTTGGCTAATTGCACCTGTTGTAACGCATAACTCTTTGCCTGCAGCAGAAAAACTTAACAGTCTGCCACAGGCCTCAAAATACACTAACGAGGAGAAGGTTCTTGCGTTCAACTTGGTCATTTCATCACCTATCACAGCAAAGGCGTTTAGAAAAACTAAACAGCTTTTAAGAAAGTATCATTTGTTTTCATTCACATCGCAAAACATAATGAGCCTCAAATGTTAACTAATTCGGACGCAATATGGCAGCACTAAATATTACAGATGATGAAATTCTGAAGATAAAAAATGCGCAACCCCTACTTTGGTTAAATAACGCATTTAAAAAAACTGCTGCTGCGTCAGCAACGCCGAATCGTAAAGAGTTATTTGCAGCTGAAGCGAGGTTAGCGCGCTTTGCACCTTTGCTAGCGCGCCTTTTTTCAGAGCTAGAAGCCTATAATGGACTGATCGAATCACCTCTATTAGCCAGCCAAAACACAGCCAAAGATAAAGCTAATTTATACTACAAAGCAGATCACCAATTGCCCGTGGCTGGCTCGATTAAAGCCCGTGGCGGCATTCATGAAGTACTGCATTTTGCGGAAAGTCTAGCCATAGAAAATGGCATTATTAATGAACATAACTTTGATTATAAATCCCTCGCTGAAGCACCAGCAAGAGACCTATACCAACGCTATACCATAGCCGTCGGAAGTACAGGAAATTTAGGATTGAGCATAGGTATTATGGCAAACGCACTAGGCTTCAAAGCCGTTGTCCATATGTCATCAGATGCTAAAGAATGGAAGAAAGAAAGACTAGGTAAACGCGGTGTCCGTGTTATTGAACATGCCTCAGATTATGGTGCTGCAGTGGCGGCAGGTCGTGCTGAGTCAGATGCTGACCCCTTTAGTTATTTTGTTGATGATGAAAACTCAAGTCACCTATTTATGGGTTATGCCGTTGCTGCATTAAGACTAAGAGCACAGCTGGATGACCAAAATATTACCGTCGATAAGGATCATCCGCTCTTTGTTTACCTACCGGCTGGCGTAGGGGGAGCACCAGGCGGTATCACCTTTGGTTTAAAGTCTCTTTTTGGTGAGGACGTACACTGCTTTTTTGCAGAACCTGTGCAAGCACCTTGCATGTTGTTAGGCATGGCAGGCAGTCAAAACTCAACACCCATGCATGTTAAAGAGATGGGCCTAAGTATTGATACAGACGCGGATGGTTTAGCCGTTGGCACAGCGTCTCAATGGGTTTGCGATGCCACTCGCCACCTTTTATCGGGCGTTTATACCGCAACAGATAAACAACTCTACCAATCCCTTCTGGCACTTAAAGAACAAGAGAAAATTGAGGTTGAACCCTCTGCAGCCATTGCTTGCCTTGGCCCTGATTTATTTAAAGGTGAAGCCGGTCAAACCTATCTAACAAAACACAATTTACATTCTAAGTTCAATCAATCAACTCATATCGCCTGGTTAACAGGTGGCTCATTCGTACCCGAGGAGGAATATCAAAACTATTTAGATAAAGCACGACGCACTTAGGCATATCTAGACACACCAAGGAAATAAGCTGACTGGTCTTGGCTTATTTCCTGTATTACAGCACTTAGCGAACACTCAAAAACACAAAAAAAACAATATCTGGAGTTCTTTCGATGGAAGCTTTAACGAATTTTATCGGCACGGTAAATGGCATAGTCTGGGGATGGCCTATGCTTATCCTTATTCTTGGAGTCGGTTTTTTTATGAGTATAGGCCTAAAGCTTATGCCTATTTTAAAACTTGGCACGGGTTTTAAACTACTAGCAGGTGGTGTTAAAGCTGAAAAAGGCGAAGAAAGTAGCGGCGAAGTTCCTCCTTATCAAGCACTTATGACTGCTATGGCAGCAACCGTAGGGACAGGTAATATCGCAGGTGTTGCGACCGCCGTATTTTTAGGGGGGCCAGGAGCACTATTTTGGATGTGGATGACAGCCCTTGTGGGGATGGCGACTAAATATGCAGAAGCCGTATTAGCGGTTAAGTACCGTGAAGTTGATGAAAATGGGAACCATGTGGGTGGACCCATGTACTACATCAAAAACGGTATGGGTAAAAACTGGGCTTGGTTAGGGACTACTTTCGCTATCTTTGGTGCGATTGCAGGCTTTGGTATCGGTAACGGCGTTCAGTCAAACTCTATCGCTCAAGTAATCGAAACAAACTTCTCTATTCCGCCTCTTATGACGGGGCTTGTTTGTATGGTACTGGTTGGTGCTGTATTGATGGGCGGTATTAAACGTATCGGTTCTGTTGCCGGCGCACTTGTGCCTTTCATGGCCGTCGCTTATATCATTGCCGGTCTGATCGTTCTTTCTATTAATGCCGATCAAATTGCACCAGCAATTTCATTGATCTTTGAAAGTGCTTTCACAGGACATGCAGCTGAAGGTGGTTTTGCCGGTGCAGCAGTATGGGCTGCGATTCGCTTTGGTGTCGCTCGTGGTGTTTTCTCTAACGAAGCAGGTTTAGGTTCGGCGCCAATTGCACACGCGGCAGCACAAACGAAAGACCCTGTTCGTCAAGGTTTGGTCGCTATGTTAGGCACATTCCTAGATACCCTACTTATCTGTACCATTACAGGTTTGGTTATCGTTACTTCTGGTCTTTGGACAAGTGGTACATCAGGAGCTGCATTAACATCAGCTGCTTTTGCACAAGCATTACCAGGCGTGGGTAACTATCTGGTTGCTATTTCATTAGCTATCTTCGCTTTCACCACTATCATTGGCTGGTCTTTCTACGGCGAACGTTGTGTTGAGTTCTTATTAGGTGTTAAAGCGATTAAACCTTATCGCATCCTATGGGTTCTTGCGATTCCAGTCGGTGCAACATTAAGTTTAGATTTCGTATGGCTTCTTGCTGATACGCTAAACGCTATGATGGCAATCCCTAACTTAATCGCAATCATGGTGCTTAGCCCGGTTGTATTTAAGCTGACTCGTGAATTCTTTGATAAACAAAAGAATGATGCGGCTCAATTAGCTAAGTAAAAAGAGTACTCAAGTACACTTTAAGAAGGGCCTAACTAAGCATTAGGCCCTTTTTTTATCTAGCGTATAATTAGACGCATATTCTCGAAACATTAAAACACCTTTCAGAGGCACTTTTTCAACATCTTCCGACTCTTAATCAATCAGCAAATTCGCTTTATTTAGCTCAAATCACTCTTTTTAATGATGGAAATGCGCATAAAGTGTGGAAATCAAAATTTTTTAACGCTTTTTTAAGTATTTAATTAGACTGAAGCATTGTCCGTTTTCACTATAATCTTGTCTTTTTGGTTATTTTCACCAGAAATAGCTAACCCTCTAAAAATATTAAATAAAAGCAATAAATTACAGACCCAAAAAACGTGAAATGAAAAAATTTGCATTTTCAGATCTAATAAATTTTATCTATCTTTTCACGACAGTTACTCACCTTATGAAATTTATAATAATTGTTTCATATCGGCCACAAAGCTAGCATGCATGGGTCTTCTGAAGAAACCTGAACGATCGTACAGATTTTATTTGTATGTCGTTTATCAGAAAAAATAAAAATAAATTAACCAAAGATTCAATTTAACGACGGAGTTTATCCATGCAAAAAACATTATTTACCCTTGCCGCTGCCTCATTAGTATCCATGTCAGCGCAAGCGGAACAATATTGGTCTGATACCAGTGTCTCTATTCTTAACGGCAGTGACTATGAATTTGCCGCTGATGAAGATATTACAACCATGACACTTGAACATGTATCAGGCCATAGCTGGGGTAATCTGTTCTTCTTCCAAGATCGCCATAAGGGCGGTACTTACTCAGAATCTTATGGTGAGTTTAGCCCTTCTTATACCTTGACTAAATTAAGTGATGACGGCTTCTTTAAAGATATTAATGCTGCATTCACCTATGAATTTGGTACCACTCAAGGAGGTCAAAGCCTAGATAATTACCTATTCGGTATTGGTTCTAACTTGAACATATCTGGATTAGACTTCGCCAGTGCTACTGTTTATATGGCGAATAACGAAGAGTACTACGGCAACTCTAAAGACTATCAATTGACGCTTGCATTTGGTTACAGCAGTGGCAACTTCGGCATTGATGGCTTTATGGATTATTCCTTTGCCAATGATGTTGATTCAAAAGAAGATAGCATGAACTTCACACCGCAAATCACTTACAATATTGGCCCTATGTTAGGCACTCAAAACAAAGTAAAAGTGGGTGTTGAATACTCTTATTGGACCAATCAATTTGGTATTGACGGACAAGATCAGAATGCCGTTAGCTTATTGCTAAAAGCGCACCTTTAATCCTTCTTTATTCCCCTTAAAGACTGGTTAGGGCTAGCTGGTGGTAAATACCATCTGCTAGTTCGCGCTTATGATGACGTGGCTGACATCATAAGCTAATTCAAGAAAGCCTGTGTTGATTGTTTTTCCTATTAGATTACCCATTAAGCCCAATGGCTAAGCGCTTTTCAATTACGCTGTTCAAACAATTAATACTCATAATATTAAGCGCTTGCAGCCGACTTAATAAAAGACAGCTTACCCTCTTGCTAGGCAGTGTTATTCGACCCTTTCCTAGTAAATGGGCCCTTTTTTAAAGGTGCTTCACCGTCATCTACTCTTAATAAACCTACCTGTATCCAACTTTTATCTTCACTTTTTTACGTAATCACGCTCTTTGGGCGTTACTATTTATCGTGATTTCATTTAAAAAAACATAAAAAAACCGCAATATCAAAAGATACTACGGTTCTTATTAGATCTTACAAGCAGAGCTTATGAATAACTTCGATTAAAATAAAGGCATCATAATAGGTCTACGATGACGCAATTAAAGTGCTGCTGTCACAGTCACTTCAACTAACACTTCATCACGAACCATGGTTGATTGCACACAAGTACGAGCAGGTGCAGAACCCATTGGTAACCACTCATTCCATAGAGCGTTAAAAATAGGTACATCCTTGTTGTCTTTAACGTGAATCAGTGCTGACAAGATTTTTGTATTATCCGTACCAGCTTCTGCTAGGTGCTCATCAATACGTGCAAGCACGGATTTAGTTTGGCCGGCCATATCATCATTTATATCATGTGGAACTTGTCCACAAAGGTAAACAGTCTCATTATGGATAACAATGCGGCTAACTCTTTCGTCTGTTTGTTGACGGATAATACTCATGGCGTGATTCCTATTAATTTACAAATTGAAAGCTGATGAAGGACTCATCAATTAAAAAACTGCCTGTATTGTAAGAGGCTAAGAGCCTGAATTCGAGCACTAACAATTTCATAATACGAATCGATTTTGCATTTTGAAATATTTATATTTAACCTATCTCAAAAGACGTCACCCCATAAATGCGCCCAAGGGGAAGCTGTGGGATTTCACTGGTATACATTCTAGCCGTAGTAAAAACCGGCTCCATCGACATCTTTTTCGCCAGCATCAATCCTGCTTGGTGACATTCAGGCACATCTAAGTAATACGAGTCTCCAACAGAAGTACCTGCTAAAAGTCCGAGCAATAAAGCATCAGCTATAACAGGGCTGTCTGCAAACAAAGGCGCTACTTTATAACCTTCACGACATTGGCGTATCACCCCGTATCCCACCAGGTTATCCTCAACAAAATAAGCCAGAGCGTGACTATTTTTTTGTTTAATCCACTCACTTAAGAAGTTATTACGTTCACAAGGAAAGAAGTCTTTTTCAAAACGTGCTAATTGATTAAAGTCCACCTGATTTAAAGATACAATTTGATCTTTCGCATTATGCTGGCCTGTTAATGATGGCAACATAGGAGGCACCTTTCCCTGATAACGCACATTAGAATACGCCAGTTGAAAACCTGAAGCCTGATAATTAGCCTGCTGCGCAGTAACACCATCCAAACCTATGTTACAGCCCTGTAGATAATCAAGTGCAGCTTGCCAAATTTTGATGCCAAACCCTTGCCCTCTATACTCAGGTTTAACCAGATAAAACCCAATAAATGCAAACTCATTGCTATATTTAAGCGCTGCAATACAAGCGATTATTTCATCATTAAGAACGCCCACTAAAAAGCCGTCTGGGTCAGCTTGATAATAACAAGTTGCATCATTTAGACCTGGGTTCCAGCCTTCTTCTGATGCCCACTCTAAAGCTAGGTTTAACTCATCCTTTTGCATAATACGAATGTGAAAGTCTGACATAACTCCTACCTCTCTTTTTTAGTGCTTAACAATTCAACATCATTTAATTAAGCTCCATCATACGCCTCATAACTGGATGTCCCTCATTAAGTTGTAATAAATCCCACAGATTTCCATAAAGATCCTTAAAAACAGCAACTGTACCGTAATCTTGCTCTTTAGCAGGCCTTACAAATTCAATACCCAGATTCTGCATCCTTTCATAGTCACGCCAAAAGTCATCCGTATTTAAAAACAGAAAGACACGTCCGCCAGCTTGCTTACCAATAAATGCTGCTTGCTCAGGTGTTGACGCTCGCGCCAATAACAAACTCATTTCTTTTGAACCAGGCGGTGCTACAACAACCCAACGTTTATCTTCTTCGGGTAAATAGAGGTCTTCTATCAAATCAAATTTTAGTTTATTGACATAAAACTCAATCGCCTCATCATAGTCTTTTACCACTAAAGAGATGTGCACTATAGCCTGTTTCATTTTCATTCCTTTCAATTAGAATTTTTATGTAGAAAATAAATTATCTGCCTACTTTGCTCTAAATGACAAGCGTAAATTTGGCAGGATAACGCTGACATTAAAGCAGCATCTTTATTCACAGATTTATGATCTAATGCGGAACTTGAATTTCACCGCAAGATTGGAAGAAATTAATTAATTTCTGCTATAATCCCGATTTTTAGACAAGTTTCTTTTAATATTATTTTTACTTAGATCGCACAAACGAGACGAGAATGGATTTAGCAATGGCTAACAGGCAACGCATTGAAGAACTCCCTTGCATTGCCCATGCACCAGAAGATTTAGAAACACTGCTTGATGCAGGTTCTTTTCGTGAACGATTACACCTTGAAATTACACAAGCAAAACAACGCATCTACCTTGTTGCCCTATACCTAGAAAACGACACTGCTGGACGTAATATTTTAACGTCGCTTTATCAAGCAAAACAGGCTAACCCTAAGCTAGATATTAAGGTGTTTGTAGACTGGCACAGAGCGCAAAGAGGCTTAATTGGGGCTAATAAATCAGATGGCAATGCCGCATTTTATCGCGAGTATGCTGAGCACTATGAGCATCAAATCGACGTTCTAGGTGTGCCCGTTCGAAATCGAGAAGTTTTTGGCGTTTTGCACCTTAAAGGTTTTATTGTCGATGATAAGGTAATTTATAGTGGTGCCAGCTTAAACGATGTGTATCTCGCACAGCAAGATCGTTATCGATATGACAGATACCATGTACTGCAAAATTCAGCCCTTTCTGACAGCATGGCAAATTTCATTAATGAAACCCTAGCAGATAGCGACGCCGTAAACTGCCTAAATCAATTAGTTCGCCCCTCTACCAAAGCTCTTAAAGGGGCCATCAAAGACCTAAGAAGTCAGCTACAAAATGCGAGCTATAGCTTTAATAATCAAGCCATTGCAGAGAATCAAGTCGGTTTGACTCCACTTATCGGCCTAGGTAAACGCAAGAACCGCTTGAATAAGCATATTTGCACCTTGCTTGCCAGCGCGCAAACAGACATTACTATTTGCACCCCTTATTTTAATTTCCCCCGCTTAGTCAGCAAAGAAATCAAACTCGCCTTAAAACGCGGCGTGAATGTTAGTATTATCATTGGCGATAAAACGGCTAATGACTTTTTCATTCCACCTAGCGAACCCTTTAAGACCATTGCAGGACTGCCTTATTTATATGAGGTGAACTTAAGAAAGTTTGCTAAACAAAATGAGAATGCCATTAGCTCCGGCCAACTATCCTTAAACCTTTGGCGTCATGATAACAATAGCTTCCACCTCAAAGGCATCTGGGTAGATCAGCAGTACATGCTAATCACAGGCAATAACCTTAACCCAAGAGCATGGAAACTTGACCTTGAGAACGCCATTCTTGTACACGATAAACACCAATTATTAGCACAACAGAACAAACAAGAATTAGACTGCATCATGCAACATACGATTCGGGTAAACAGTTACTTGATGATCGACAGTATCAACAGCTACCCTACTGATGTAAAAAAGCTTATCAAGCGTATTCATCGTATTAAAGCAGATCATATTCTTAAACAGATTTTGTAATGCCAAAGACAAAACAAACAGCGTTGTTTTGTCTTTCCTTAATATGACTATTATTAAAGACGTCACAATTAAAATGCATTAATGCTTCTCACTCTACCTCGGATAAAACTTCAGAATTAACAAAGTGTTATCTATAGCAGATAGAGTTTAGTATATTATCAATTAACATTTAGCATTACGGTACATACATGCAAGATACTGAAAAGCTATTAGTCGAAATAAAAGCGTTACGTAAAACAATACAATTACAAAAAAAAGTGATTGAAATTGAGATCGACAAAAATAAGCAGGTATCAAATACCAGCGAAGACCTTAGCTGGTATCAAAATGAAATTAGCCAATTACGAAAAGAGCTTTCAGAAAAACACAATATTAAAAACGAGCAGCAGCTTTCTCTAGAAAGTTTAATTCAATCGCTAATCAATACTCTGCCCGCAGCAAAGGGTATTCAAGAGCCTCTTAAAGACATTATTCACGAAGATATTAATGTTGAAGAGTATTCTGAATATCAAGAGTTAAAGGAAAGTGACGAGGTGACATCTCACAATAACCAAGAGTCAATAAACAAAGAAGACATAGATAGAGAAAAAGCGAATATTGAAAGTAATTATTTAAAGCAACAAAAACAGTCAAACTGCCAAACATGTGGCGTAAAACTAGATGGAGAGCTTAACTGCTTCAGCTGTGGTGCACAGATCATTTACTCATAATCTTAACTCTTCCCAAAAAAAATGATCAAACTACTTGGTTATCTCGATGACAACCCGCCTATTTTTAGCCCTTTGCTCCTTAGTATAATGAGCACTCCCCTCCAACTTACTTTTCGGCCGAGAGTCTGCATATCCAGACGCTTTTAAAGAATAAGACGGGATGCCTTTGAGAATAAAGTAGCGAACGATATTAGTCGCTCTGGCTGCCGACAATTCCCAGTTAGAGGGAAATTTTTCCGTATGAATAAGGACATCATCAGTATGTCCGCTAATTTCAACCAGGAATTTTTTATCAGAATAGCCCTCTAGAACATGGGAAACAGCATCCAAAATAGGAATCGCATCCGCTTTAAAGTCAGCAGAACCTGAATCATAGAGAGCAACATTAGAGAACTCTAAATTAACACCCGTTGGCGAAAGCTCAACCAATACATCATTACCCGTATCCAAGTCACCCAATACTTCAACTAGCGCATCTTGCACCTGAGAAAAGTCATTGCTCGTAAACTGTTTTTTGGAAACGGATTCTGCCAGACCTTTTTTGAGCTTCTCAACTTTCACTTCATCAACAGAAGAAACCGTTATCATTAAAATAAAAAAGGTCAATAATAATGTCACCACATCGGCATACGACATTAACCAATCTTTTTCATCCCTTGCATCCATTGCATTATGCGCTTTAAATTTATGCCGAGTCATAACATTTTAGCCTTAACTTTCTATTCTGAAATCAACCTATAGCGATATCTTGGCGGAAGAAATGCATTAAGCCTATCTTGAACGGCAACCACATCCGCTTTATCTTTCAGCATTAAAATACCCTCAATAAATAACAATTGACGATTATATTCTTCATCTGCTTTTAGATTAATAAAACTTCCAGCTGGTTTAAACAGTAACTGAGCTAATAAAACACCGTATAAGGTGGTAATTAATGCCAGCGCAAGGCCTTTACCTAATGCCGCAGTATCACCATCCATATTGTCTAACATGATAATAAGTCCGATAACGGTTCCTATCATGCCAAAACCAGGTGCATAGGCACCCATTACATGCATTATTCTTGCGTTGTGCGTGCTCGCGATATAATGCGCCTCTCTTGCATCTTCTAAAATCTCACGCATTTCTTCTTTCTTGTAACCACTGCCTAATAGCTCAACTGAAAATGAAATAAAATGATCTTTTGCTTCAATTTTACTCAAACTTTTCTCAACGGCGACAACACCATCAGCACGGACCATTCTCGCCCATTCAACAAAACGAGCAACATCCTTATTCAGTGTTTTAGGTGACACTTTTGAAGACCTTAAACACCCTAATAAGGCCATTATCGCTTTAACCATATCTTGAACCGTAAAACTAATAAGCGACGCGGCAAATGTCCCTCCTAAGACCATCAATAAACTTGAGGAACTTAGAAACATATTAAAATTATCGGTATTTTGATCAATGGCCATCACAAAAAGCCCTACGCCAACAACCACGCCAATAATCGTACTAAATGAAATCATTATTATCCTCAATAATCATTTTCAGCTTAATTCGTTAAGCTTCAAACTACTCTTTATCTTTTAACTTTATCTGGCCACTCTTAATACCAGATCGGATTTTTTTAATCAGAGAGATTCTTGCTTCTTTTTCCAAACCTTGATCAAGGCTACCTTTTAGTTGGCTCATTTCTTCTTTGACAGAAATGCGCATTTTATTTGTCATTGAATTCAACATATAAGCGGACGTTGATTCAGCAGCACCTGAAATCAAATGTGCCAGATGCGTCTTATCAAATTGAGTTAATAAATCGCCCAGTTTCAACTCCGGCACTCGATACACTTCATCAAATGTGAGGTAAATATCTTTAATTCGGATATAGAGATCAGGAGAATCATTCTTAAGGGATTCTAGAGATGCCCTCGCTTCCATTTCAGACATTTCGTCCAATACATTAGATAGAATATCTATGCCGTCTGCATGTATATTTTCGAAACTCGGGGCATCGATGGCTTTGCGTGCCAAGCGCTCAGCGACATACCTAAATGAGTCTAATGGGAACTCCGAGATTTCACCAAAGGCAACGATGATCTCCTTACTTAGTTCTTTAGATAATTTAGCAAAGACTTCTGCGGCTTTTTCATTCTCCAATTGAGAGATAACCAATGCCTGTATTTTGGCAGGCTCTTCATTTAGAACATAAATAATTTGGTTACTATTAAGCTTAGTTAAAAAAGAAAACGGTTTAACCTTACTGTTTTGATCTGAGCTTTGATACTCTCTCTGCAACTGCTCTATATCCCTGACAAGCTCACTTATCAAAGACCCTTTTTGACTTTGTGATAATGGGCTAGTTAATTTCTTATCATTTAGCTCTCTTCTTAATTCATGGGAAAAGTCTGAAAAAAGAGAGTTAAACATGCTTTCAGGAATGGTTTCGTATAAAGCAGATAGCGTGCGCTTGCTCTTTTCATTCTCTAAGCTTTTGTTAAAAAAGTTACGAACTAAATCTGGATCTGTTAAAGCGGCGGATACAAAGCTTTCAACAACTACATCTTTATCAAGGTTTGATTGGTTTACTAATGACTCATTATTAAAAGACGTGGTACTAGGGACATTTAGCGCCGGATAAGAAGGCTCATTTACCTTACCTCGTTTTAATAACATGACAATTAACATCAGACAAAGTACGGACAGAAGAGTAATGAGCCATAACCACCACTCCTCCCATATAGGTATAACCTTTGATGTTTTTTCGACATTATTGTCATTACTAACATCAGTTGCTTCTTCTATTTTTGAGAAGCGGGTAAGCACCACTTGAAACTCATCACCTCTAATCCGACTAAACTGGCTTTTATCTAAAATCAGATTCTCTATAAATCGTTGATCACTCTTATTAATATCATCATCTAATACAAGGTCTATGGACATTTTCTCAATACTATTAACAATATGGGGAGACAAAGCGACAAAGCTTTCTTCCTCTATGCTTTCTTCCGTATTACTCTCTTCTTCCACAACTACTTTTGTTGTTTCATTGACAGGCGTAACGATTTTTTCTGATACGCTTGAGTTTGACGATAAAGGCAACCCAGGTAAGGTAAAATCAGATTGAGGCACTGGTCCGGAAGCATTAGTAATGCCTTCCGAATCTAACGTTTTTGTTTCTGTGGTCGTTGTTGTATTTTTACTTGGAAAGCTCTTTGTGTTTTTTTTATTAATCGGCACAAGTGTATCTGTTCGTGTGGTCACTACATCAAAGTCTACATTAATCAAAAAACGACTATGATTTAAATAGGCATTAATATCGCGTGAAAGTCTCGTTTCCAGTTGATTTTCTAATTGATTCTCAACAAAGCTATCCGTTTCAATTCTGATCGAAGTTACGACTTCATTCGCTGCGTTAGCAACTGAACTCGAGACTAGAAAGATAAAAATAGCAGCTCTAATAAAAACCATATTATCTCCCCTCTAAACCTAGTGATTTAATCCCATTTTTAACGCTGTCTAAACTTGGGTCTAATTTCAAGGCTATTCTCCAATAAATATTAGCCTGCTTTTTATCACCTAATTGATAATAAATAGAGCCCTTAATGGCGTTAGCAACTGCATTATTGGGTGATGCTTTTAGCGCTTTATTAATCGCAGAAAGAGATTTGAAGTATTCTCTGTCATAAAACAAGGTTTGAGACTTCACTATATTTGACGTAATTTCATTAACATCTCGAGGATCATCAGCGATACCTTCATCAAGACCCGTTAATTCAGCAATATCTATATCATCTAAGGGCTTTTCGATTAAATCCATTTCTTCTTCAGGCTCATCAATATCGGCGATAAAAGCGTCATCAAATTCACCTTTATCATCAATCAGCTCTTTATCATCTTTTTTTACGGAGACATCGTCTGATACATCCATAACAAACACGATATTGTCAGTCCCTACATTGAATTCAAGCTCAACATCATTATTACCACTTTTTGACTTTATCTTAATAGTACCCGGCTTTGCTTGTGTCGTTTCTTTCACCAAATTTGTCTGATTTTGATTTTCAACAAGATTAGAACAACCAAGCATAAACATAGCACTGGATAGAGGTATCAAATATTTATAAAACATAATTAATCTCTTTATATTTTCATGCTAAGTATAATTTCAGTCGTTAAACCACCAATATCTGAGCTTTGAGAATAATTACCATCCTCTTCCCAACTGATATTAGTGTCGTTTAAGTAAACAGCACCAAAATCAATAGAGCTAACCTCTCCCAAGGGCAGGCTTAACCCTGTGCGAAAAAAGAAGTTATGACTTCCTTCAAAGAATATTTGTCCTATCCCTAAATAAGCATTCATTGGTAACACATCCGTCAACTCTTGAAGGTTGTAGTACAGCCTTTCTTCAAGTGCAAAACCTATTAATGCAAACGCATCATCATTAAACGCTGAACTTATTAATTCAATGCTCAAAGAAAAATCTAGATTAGAATTAAAATTTGACTCGTCTTTATAACGGTAGCCAATTGTCGATAGTGAATCCATTTTGACAGTGTCGTTAGCAACCGTATCCACTCGTTTAGCATCGACGAACATCAATCCCACATATAACTCTTCAGATGCTGTCACTTTTTCTGGGTAATGAAAATAAGAATATTGTTTTGCCCAAACAACACGATTGTCATCCGCAGAGACTAGTTTTAGACTAAGGTGCTCTTCATTATTAATACTAGATACTTGCCAAAACAGAAAGGCATCAACCCCTAATTTTTCACCTAACAGTTTCAAATCATCATTGCTTTCAATAGGTTGTGAGATTTTCAGTTTTCCATCTTTTAACGCAATTTTGGTCGTTTTACATTCAATACAGGAAATCACACTATAACGACTTGATTTTACGAATCTTTCTGAAATTTCACTTTCAACGAATGTATTGCTTGTTTTACTTGTCAAGCTAGAACTTCGATCATCTGCTTGATATAACGCAATCCGCGCAGGCGGAAAGTCAATCTGACTAATATCCAAAAGACTCAGGGTCTTTCCATCATTCAACAGATTATAGAATGGAGTGTGGTTTGCCTGTTCTGCAGCAAACACAAAATTTGAAAGAAGGACCACTGAAAAAAGGAAGGTACGAAGAAATTTTGTAAATGCCATTAAAAGCTCTCTTAAACAATACGTTACCAAACAACTATAATTGAGAGGTCATGTAAAAGATAGCAGTTCATCGGTTGCTTTCATTGCCTTTGACCTAGATACAAGGCTTAGAGATACCTTGATTGGTACCTTTAAAATATAACAATGCAGGTAGAGCGCCACAGGATATCCACCCCCTTGAAAAAGGCTTAAAAGTCATTAATAACGCATACCGTTCCGTTTCCTGATTGACGGTACCAACAATTAAACAAGTCACTTTTAATTAACGAGAGAAAGACGCATTTATTGAGACGGTACCGAATTAGTATCTATGCATTTATTGCCAGCTAGGTGATGTTGGCGTCTACAAAGAGGAACCCTCATTCACTTCAAGGTAAAGCATCGGCGATGTGATACGCAGCGTAACTAATAAAGAGACACTTCTTGGTTTGGAATAGAAAGCAGGATGGGATCATCAATGGCGCTGTGAT
>Ga0209395_1001089_pt1 | contig 39057 bp, 31 predicted proteins | sample GOMGulsemesocosm_3_FD_184635 | JGI IMG/M metagenome (GOLD analysis project Ga0209395, IMG submission 184635) | Methane-oxidizing microbial communities from mesocosms in the Gulf of Mexico - GOM9D Gulf of Mexico (SPAdes) (version 2) | ecosystem: Environmental > Aquatic > Marine > Cold seeps...
AGACAAACCTGCATCTGCTAATACTTTAGTAATTGCAGCAGTTAATGTTGTTTTACCGTGATCAACGTGTCCAATAGTACCGATGTTTAAGTGTGGTTTTGAACGATCAAAAGTTCCTTTTGCCATGTTTATTAAATTTAATTCTTAGTTATTATTTAGTGTTTATTTTTTACTTTTTATTTGAGCCAGCGACGGGAGTTGAACCCGTGACCTCATCCCTACCAAGGATGCGCTCTACCAAACTGAGCTACACCGGCTTAAAAACTAGAGCGAAAGACCGGGTTCGAACCGGCGACATTCAGCTTGGAAGGCTGACGCTCTACCAACTGAGCTACTTTCGCATTCTTATTTTTAATCCTTTGTTTTTCAATTAGAAAAACTATTGTGGTGAGAGAAGGATTCGAACCTTCGAAGCTTGCGCAGCAGATTTACAGTCTGCCCTCGTTGGCCACTTGAGTATCTCACCATTGTTTCAATGAACATTTGTTTTTTTGAGCCGATGAAGGGACTCGAACCCCCGACCTGCTGATTACAAATCAGCTGCTCTAGCCAGCTGAGCTACATCGGCTTATTGCATAAAAAAACAATCCGCTATTTCTAACGGACTGCAAATGTATAAAGTTTTTTTTTATTCTAAAACTTTTTTTAGGTATTTTTTTCATTTTTAAATAGACACTGAATCCCTCAATTTTTCTTTCGCTTTTTTTAACTGTCTTTTTAATGAATCAACACCTAAACTAACCCCCTCTTCAAAAGACTTTGCTTCTTTTTTCATCATGAATTCGTTTCCTGGTATGTTGATTTTAATTTCTGTAATTTTATTTTCTTTGTCACTTGTTTTCTGAACTTTTAAAAACACTTCTGCATCAATAATTTTATCATAAAATTTTGACAACCCTTCTATTTTTTTTTCAATGTATTTTAACAAATCTGAATCTGCATTAAAATTGACTGACTGAATAAACACTTTCATAAGTTTCTTTTTTTATGGCTTCTTGGATGAGCCTGGTTATACGTCTTTTTTATCTTCTCTAAACTATTATGAGTATACACTTGTGTTGATGCTAAACTCGAATGCCCAAGCAGCTCTTTAACTGAATTTAAATCTGCACCTTGATTTAACAAGTGAGTCGCGAACGAATGCCTCAAGATGTGCGGACTCTTTTTCGCCTTTGTAGAGACCTTACTAAAGTAATTATTTATTACCCTATAAACAAGTGTTTCGTAAATTTTATTTCCTTTACCTGTTAAAAACAAGTGATCGCTCACCGGTTTTAGCTCTTTTCTCATTGAAATATAATCAGTTAAGGTTTCTACAACAGAAGGAATTAATGGCAGTATTCTTTCCTTATTTCTCTTCCCTAAAACCTTAATCGATGCACCAACAACATCAACAGTAGAAATCCGCAATTCTACCAGTTCTATTCTTCGTATTCCTGTTGAGTAAAACAGCTCAACAATTAACCGATTTCTGACTCCTATATATGTACTCTCTTTATTTAAATTAAAAATCACATCGCCTATTTCATTTTCCGTAAACGGCACTTGCACTTTTTTAACCGTTTTTAATGCTCTATGCTTGACTAAAGGGTTTATTTTTATTAGCTCTATTTTCTGTAGGAATTTATAAAACGACCGCAAAGAACTCACCTTTCTATTGATAGAGCTATTTGACACATCATCATCAACCAATTGAACAATCCAAGACCTAATGTGCGAATAATCAACAGATTCAATTTCCAATATATCAAATTCAAAAACACAAAATCCTTCAAACGACTTCAAATCATGTTGGTATGCTGTAATGGTATGTTTCGAATACTTTCTCTCTAGCAAGAGGTATTCTAAAAAAGAATCTATCATAGTATACTTAAAGCTTGTTCAAATTTACACATATATAATAAGTAAAACCATCAAACAAAAAAAATCCTGCCATAAGGCAGGATTTATATTTTTAAATAGATTATTTCTAACCTACTTCTTCTTGTGTTCTTAATCTCTGAACATAAGAAGCTTTGATGTTCTGAGCTCTTTTTACAACAGACGGCTTATTGAAATGCTTTCTGTTACGTAAGTTCTTCATTGTCTTCGTACGATCAAATTTTCTCTTGAAACGTTTTAAAGCTCTATCGATATTCTCTCCTTCTTTAACTGGTATAATTAACATATATATGCACCTCCTTTCATCTGTTCTATCTATTTGTTTTTTTTATTGGACTGCAAAATTACGAAGTTAATTCGGAATTGAAACTACTTTTTACGAATATTTATTTTGGAGCCCAAACACTGTAGCTTTTTGGAGGGACTTGAATTTTCACCCATTTACCACTTTGAGTGACTGGCTCCCAACTAGAATGCCCTGTATAGTCCTTTATAACAGTATTAGACCAATTCGTTTCTACCCAGCGCTCTTGCCAGGAGTTTGCATTATTTATATACACTACTAAGCCAGCGTTGTTATACCCATTTCGCTTTGCAACATACTCATCTGTATCTGTATAAAGATTGGTTGTAGAGCCACCTGCCAAGTTATTATGAATCCAGATAAGATTATTCAATTTATTTTTATCCAACCATACTTCATAATCTTTATAAAACATGGTGGGATACCCTTCGTGGGTTAATATATAAGCATATGCCAACATCTTTCCATTAAATATTTCATCTGTATCATGATTTGTCACAAAGGTTACCGCTTTTGATGCATCGTGTTTCCACAACATATCGTCGTTTAATTTAGTTAAATTATTCCCTTCAAATGCCTCTTTCATCCTATAGTAACATGCAAAATCAAAAGCACTTACTTCTGCCTCACTGGTCCACCAATCTAAGGTGCTTGCATTCCCATCCCAATACTCTCCTACACTAAAACCTCCAACTTCATTTTTCCAATCCTTTACTACCCAAGGTTCAAAACCCTTTACATAGTCAAATCTCCATCCATCAAAACCAATCACATTTTTATAATATTTAGCTACAGATTCTGTATTTTTCCATAACTCATTCTGCACATGCACTTGATGATGACATAAATCTGGAAAACCACCAAAAGCTCCACTATCATTGTTATGCACTCCATTCGGGTGAAAGTCATTATAATCTCTTGTAAATTTACCCGACAATGGCTGAAAATCAGTCCAGGTACTGCCGCTTGTGAATGGATTTACTTCACTAGCACCTCCACTATTGTGATTGATAACAATATCTGCAATAACACTTAATTGCGCAGTATGTGCTTCAGTTATTAAGTTTTGTAATTCAACCAAAGACCCAAATCGAGTTTCAGTACTCCCCATCTGATTGTATTGTCCAAAGTCGAAATAATCAAACGGATCATATCCCATAGAAAAGGGGCCATTTTGCGCTTTAGAAACCGGAGGCAACCAAATAGCATCAATACCTGCAGCACTCCAGTCTTGCACCTTCCCTTTGACAGTATTCCACCATACTCCTCCAGCGGGGACATCCCAATAAAAAGCTTGCATCATAACACCGGTTCCTATTTGTTTTAAACCAGCTTTAGCGAGTAACGGTTTGGTTGTTTCTTGATGAACAATTAATTCTTCTTGTTCAATGGAACAATTGAGAAAAAGAATGATTAGCAACATCCATAATTTGTTAAGTTTTTGTGGGGATTTCATATAATTAAGTTTTAAAATTCATGTTAAACTACTGATTATTAAACACAAACAAAAACCACTTCACAAACGAAAACGTTTTCGTGTTGAAAACTTTTTTTTAGTTACTTTTCATTTAAACACTTACAAATGCAAAAATCCCAACTCTTAAAAGAGTTGGGATTTTTGCCCAATAAACAGCTAATGACACCTGTTATGTAGTCGGTAGAGCATAGTTCGCTATATTCTACAACCATAAACTATGTCGCTGGCTTATAGTCCTTTTTATCGATTACCATTTTTGCGATAACAGGGGTTATTTTCACAAAACCGCCAATCAAATAATTACGTTGCTGGCTTATAGTCCTTTTTATCGATTACCATTTTTGCGATAATTTCTTTTAAAATTTCAGAAGTACCTCCTCCGATCGGTCCTAATCTACTGTCTCTAAGCAATCTTGCTAACGGATAATCTTCCATATACCCATACCCTCCTAATAACTGTAATGCGTCATAAATAACAGCATCAGCCATTTTAGTAGACAACAGTTTAGACATGCTCGCTTCTTTAACGACATATTGCCCATCATTTAGACGTTTTGCCACAGAATAATTAAACTCTTTGCACATTTCCATTTCACTGGCCATTTCAGCAACTTTATGACGTAATGCCTGAAACGTATCTAATGTCTTACCAAAAGCCTGTCTTTCTTTTAAATAGTTCACAGCGTAATCAACCGCATATTCTGCTCTTGCATGTGCATTAATACCCATTATTAATCGCTCTAAAGCGAAATGCTGCATGATATAAGGAAAACCTTTCCCCTCTTCTCCCATTAAATTATCAGCGGGAACAATAACATTATCAAAAGCAATTTCTCCGGTATCAGAAGCTCTCCATCCTAATTTATCTAATTTAATTGAAGAGATTCCTGGAGTAGTTCTATCTACTACAAAAATACTCATGCCATTATATTTATCTGCTGGATTCGTTTTCGCTGCTACCACTAAATAATCAGAATATACGCCATTCGTTATAAAAGTCTTTGACCCATTAATAACATAAGTATCTCCTTTCTTAACAGCTGTTGTTCTCATACCTGCTACATCAGAACCAGCAAACGGCTCTGTAATACATAGACAACCAATTTTATCCCCCTCAATACTTGGGGTTAAATAGGCTGTTTTAATGCTATCATCACCTTCTTTTGTTAAATGAGTCATTGCCAAATAGGCATGTGCCCACATCGCTGCAGCAAACCCTCCTGAGTTAATTTTTTGCAATTCTTCTAAAAAAATAACGGTATAAAAAAGATCTAAATTCAATCCACCATATTCTTCAGGAGAATTCAATCCAAAATATCCCATTTCACCAAATTTCTTCCAGATAAAACGATCAATTGTCCCAGTCTTTTCCCATTTATCTATATGTGGAACCGCTTCTTTTTGCAAGAAATCACGAAAACTAATTCTAAAAGCCTCATGCTCTTCTGTAAAGTACATGCTATTCATCGTCAATTATTGTTTTAGTTGTTTATTTTGCTTCCAAATATAGGACTATTCTCGCATATTTATCTATAGGAAAACCCTCTATATTTTTTAATTCTTCGATTGACTGCAATTCGGCTACTTCATTTTTGAACTCCATTATTTTTTTGCACAAATCGTAGTTAATATATGGAATAGAAAGCAGCTCTTTAAAAGTAGCAGTATTTACATTTATCTTTTCGATCACAGGTTTTTCTTTTAGTGCAAAAACTCGGAATATTTCTGTTGCAACATCCTTCTCCAGTTTCCAAACCTCTTCTAATTGACTTTTAAATGTAAACCCTTTAATTCGATTTCTATACTTAATTATTCTTTGCGCCAAAAAGACATTCACCCCATCAACGGTCTGTAAATCTTGCCTAGTAGCGCTGTTAATATTTGATGTAGAAATTATTGTTTTTCCACCCTCAAAAATTACTACTGCACTTTTCTTTCTTTTATTTTGATTGACAACCCAATCTGGAAATTTAAAATACCCAGATATTTTATATAGTAAGCTATCAGAAATCTTTGTGACTTTTTGAAAATGGCTCGCTGAGCTAATAAACTTATTTTGTTTTCGAAAAACTATCAACCGATCTATCTCTTCTATTGACATTCCGAGTTGAACCCCCTTATAGTCTGTAATATAACTAGGATTGAAAGGATATATTATGGGTTTTCTTTTTTCAATCTCTATCTTCTTTAAAGAATCTATTTGTGCTTGTAATTGTCTTATTTGATCAGCTGCCAAAGATTCCTCTTCTACAGAAAAATCAATAAAAGAATACAATATCTGTAACACCAGGATAAGTAACACCAAAAAGAAAACCCCATTTCTTTGGCTTTTATTATACCAGAAATGGGGTTTTACTATTTTCATGAATCTTTCTTTTTTGTTTCTTAACAGCTACCTATTATTCGCCATTAATCCTTTTCTTGAAAGATACACTTTTCTGAACGCTCAGTTCAAAAAACATATTTATGCTTTACTAGCTTTTATAGCGTCCGTATATCTCTTCAGTTGTTTCTTAACTACTGGGAATAAGAAGAACAATCCTATCATATTAGGGAACACCATTGCAAAAATCATGGCATCTGAGAAATCCCAAATAGATTTCATACTTGCTGCTGCTCCAATAACAACAAACAACAAGAACAATAACTTATACGCCATATCTGCTGCTTTTCCTCTACCAAATAAGAATTTCCATGCTTGTAATCCGTAATAAGACCAAGAAATCATGGTAGAAACGGCAAACAATACAACAGCTATTGTTAAGAATACATTCGAATATGGAATGTATGCTGCAAATGCTTTCGAAGTAATTCCGGCTCCTTCATAAGAAACCCCGTCAATTAATACAGCTCCTGCTCCATCTCCTCCATATTGAAAAATTGTTGCTCCTGATGCATCTCCTCCAAAGTTAAAGATAATAATAACTAGAGCAGTCATTGTACAAATTACCACTGTATCAATAAATGGCTCTAATAAAGCAACTAATCCTTCAGATGCTGAATATTTAGTTTTTACTGCTGAATGTGCAATAGATGCAGATCCTGCACCTGCTTCATTCGAAAATGCCGCTCTTTTAAATCCAACTAATAATACACCTATAAACCCTCCAACTCCAATTGCAGTTGGATTAAACGCTTCTCTAAAAATTAATGAAAATGCATCATCAATTAATGAAAAGTTAGCTCCTAAAATATATAAACATGCCAATAGATACAATCCTGCCATAAACGGCACCACTTTTTCAGTTACCGAAGCAATTCTTTTAATTCCTCCAATAATGATAATTCCAACTAAGATTGCTAAAACAACCCCAATCCAAGCTCCAGCAGCAGTACTATCTAAACCTAATAATTCTTTTAATACTACAGTTGCTTGATTAGATTGCGCAGCGTTACCTCCACCAAATGATCCACCAATACAGAAAATAGCAAAAATAATCGCAGTTATTTTTCCAATTACTTGAAATCCTCTTTCTTTCAGTCCTTTACTAATATAGTACATTGGGCCACCATACACAGTTCCATCTTCTCCAACATCTCTATACTGCACTCCTAATGTACATTCAACAAATTTTGTCGACATTCCTAAAAATCCACAAATCACCATCCAAAACGTAGCTCCAGGACCACCCAATGCGATTGCCAACGCAACCCCTGCAATATTCCCGTTACCAACAGTACCAGAAACGGCTGTTGCTAATGCTTGAAAATGCGTAACTTCTCCTTCTTCACTTTCATCTTTAATGGTTCCTTTTATATCTCCACCAACGGCTAAATCTGAATCTCCAGAAGTATGTTGATCAATTTCGTCATATTTTCCTCTAACTACATTAATTGCAGTTTTAAAGTGAAAAACGTTTGGAAATTTAAAATAAATTGTAAAAAACAATGCACTACCAACCAATAAAACAAGTACAAATGGAATTGTAATACTTTCATTTTGGTACACCGGGAAGAAAATAACTTGACTGAAAAAATTTGAAATCGGCTGAAATGCTTCGTCAATTTTTTGGTCTAAACCTTTTTCTTGTGCAAATGTTAACATCGGTACTGCAAAAAGCAATAACGTAAGAAGTTTTTTCTTCATAATAAATAAGTTAGTTTATTAAATTAGTAGGCGCAATATCATAAAAAATTGAGCTTTTGACAACTTTTACACGTTAAATATGAATTTTACATCAATTTTAATTTAAATCTTTGTAAATCTTCTTTGAATGTTTTAGGATAGAAATCTAAAACCCGATTTGTCCTTGATAAGTCAAAACCTGTTTTTACCGGTCTAGCCGCAGTTTGATTGAGTGCTGACGTAGAAATAGGTTTTATTAATTTTATATTTAACTGAAAGGCATTGGCAATTTCTTTGGCTATTTCGTAGATACTTAATAATTCACTGCTAGTTATATTATATATACCAGTTGCTTTTTTATCGATTGATAATTTACAAGCCAACGCCAAATCTTCTACATAGGTTGGTGTTCTATATTGGTCATCTACAATACTAATTTCTTTTTCTTGTTCTAAAGATTCTTTTACCCAAAGTACAATATTACTTCTACTCATATCATTTACCAAACCATATACCAAAATGGTTCTTAGAATTGTAAAGTTTATTGTAGATTTTTGTATTAATTGCTCTGAAAGCAACTTTGTCTCTCCGTAGTAACTTAACGGGTTTGGAGCATCTTCTTCAGCGTAGCACCCTTTTTCTCCATCAAAAATAAAGTCAGTCGAAATATGAATCAAATGAGCATTGATTTCTAACGAAATTGTGGCTAAATACTCCACCGCATTTACATTTAATTCATAACAGCCTTCTTTGTCATTCTCACAAGCATCTACATTAGTCATTGCTGCTGTATTGATGATGAAATCTGGCTGAATTTTCAATAATTCTTGGTGTAGCTTTTTTTTATCTGTAATATCAATATCGTAGTATTCAAAATCAGTTCTTCCGCTTCTGTTGCCCCCTCTTGAAAACCCAAAGATTTTATAATTTTCTTTTTCTTTTGAAAAAAGAGCGACTAAATTCTGGCCTAACAATCCATTACTACCAGTAATTACAACTTTTACCTGCATTAAAACAACTTCCTTAGTTTAACAATTTGCTCTGGCCTTCCTAACACTATTAAGCTAGAATCAGTAATTAATTTTATGGAAGCTTCTGGATTGATAATGTAATTTCCTTCGGAAGCTTTAAAACCAATCACTGTACATCCTGTTTTTTTTCGTAAATCCAAATCCAAAATCGTTTTTTCTAAATACGCCTTTGGCAAATCATTGACCGCTATTTCTTCTAAATTAGCAGTCGTTTCTCCTTCTATTGTCAATCTATCTACAAACTCTAACACATCTGGTGTTACAACCAAAGATGCCATATGTGCGCCCCCTAATTTGTCTGGCATAATTACATTGTTTGCACCAGCAATTTTTAATTTATTATACGAAGACTCATTAGAAGCTCTACTAATTATCCTACAATTTTTATTTAACTGATTCGCTGTTAACACCACAAATAAATTATCAGCATCTGAAGGCAAGGCAGTGATTAAATTACTAGCATTTTCAATACCTGCTTCTAGCAATACCTCATCAGTAGTGGCATCACCTTCGATAAATAAAATACCTTTTTCATCTAAGGTGTTAATTAGCTCTTTATCTTTTTCAATGACCACAAACTCTTTTTGATAGTTTTTTAACTTTACGATTGCTTGCATCCCATTTCTACCATATCCACAAACTATAATGTGTCCTTTCATTTTATCTATTTTCTGTTGCACCCTTTTCAATTTTAGTTGTTTAAAAAATACGCCACTTGCCAGCACTTCTGTAAATGCGGAAACCGCATATCCAAAAACAGAAATACTTGTTAAAATTAAAAATATTGTAAATATTTTCTCTTCTGAATTCATTGGATGCAGCTCTCTATACCCAACGGTAGAAATTGTGATTACTGTCATATAAACAGCATCAATAAAATTAAAATCAGATAAAATCATATAGCCAATGACTCCTACGGTCATGACTGAAAGTAAAAAGAATATTGCTTTATGAAACTTCGTTTTAAATTTTATCATTACAAATCAAAAACTGAGCTACGTTTGGTGTAAATCATATCTTTCAAACGCAACACAAAAGCCAAGGTTAAATACAAGCCAAAAGACAAACCTACAGTTACAAAAGAGATGTATATAAAGAATAATCTTACATTTAAGGCGCGCATACCCAACCGATCTGCAAGTCTTGAAGAAACCGCAAATCCATGGCGTTCAAAGTAATGTCTTACTGAATGAATCAAGCTCATTTATTAATTATTGTTACTGCAAGATAGCATAATAAGATGAATTGCTCTTTGGTTTTTAGTAAAAAATAAATTGGTTTGTGTAACTTTGCTTTTTTCATAAAATCCTCACTTTGAAACAGCAAGAATACATAGAAGTTTTTGGCGCAAGAGCACATAATTTAAAAAATATTGATGTAAAAATACCGAGAGAAAAACTTGTTGTAATTACCGGTTTAAGTGGTAGTGGAAAATCATCGCTGGCTTTTGACACTATTTATGCAGAGGGACAACGTAGGTATATTGAGACCTTCTCTGCATATGCAAGACAATTTCTTGGCGGTTTGGAAAGGCCAGATGTCGATAAAATTGACGGATTATCTCCGGTAATTTCTATTGAACAAAAAACCACCAATAAAAGTCCACGCTCTACAGTCGGTACCATTACAGAAATCTATGATTTTTTAAGACTTCTTTTTGCAAGAGCTGCAGACGCTTATTCTTTCAATACAGATGAAAAAATGGTAAGTTATTCTGATGAAAAAATTAAAGAATTAATTCTATCTGATTACCAAGGTAAAAAAATTGCCATTTTAGCCCCTTTGGTAAAATCTCGAAAAGGACATTATAGAGAATTGTTTGAACAAGTTTCTAAACAAGGTTTCGTAAGAGTTCGTGTAGATGGGGAAATAAAAGAAATAGAAAAAGGAATGCGTTTAGACAGGTATAAAACGCACGATATTGAAGTAGTCATTGACAGGATTGTGGTCCAAAGTTCTGTAGAAAAAAGACTAGAAGAAACGATCAAAACAGCCCTATACACAGGCAATAACATTTTAATGGTTATTGATCTTGAGACTAACACACCTAGGTATTTCAGTAGAGACTTAATGTGTCCTACAACTGGAATCGCATACCCAAACCCAGAACCCAATACATTTTCATTTAACTCTCCCAAGGGAGCATGTCCAGCATGCAACGGGCTCGGAATCACCAATGAGGTTAACTTAAACAAAGTGATTTTAGATGACACCATCTCTATTAAAAACGGAGGAATAGCCCCTTTAGGCGAACAAAAAAACAGTTGGATTTTTAAACAATTAGAATTAATCGCCGAGCGATATAAATTCAAATTAAATGACCCTATTAATAAAATACCAAAAGAAGCATTAGACATTATATTAAATGGAGGAAGCGAAAAATTTAAAGTTGCTTCTAAAACCATGGGAGTAACTCGAAATTATGAGATAGATTTTGAAGGTATTATTTCGTTTATAACAAGTCAATATAAAGACAGTGATTCTACTTCTATAAAAAGATGGGCAAAAGATTTTATGGACGAAGTATCTTGCTCTTCGTGTGCTGGTAATCGGTTAAAGAAAGAAGCTTTATATTTTAAAATTCTAGGAAAAAACATTAGTGATTTAGCTAAAATGGATGTTACAGAATTAGCGAAATGGTTTGAAAAATCAGAAGATAAGCTTTCAAAAAAACAATTGATTATTGCTTCAGAAATCTTAAAGGAAATCAAAACTCGAATTCAGTTTTTACTAGATGTAGGCCTAGATTATTTAAACCTAAATAGGACTTCTAAATCGTTGTCTGGAGGCGAGGCACAGCGTATTCGTCTCGCAACGCAGATTGGCTCTCAACTAGTTGGTGTATTATATATCTTAGACGAACCGAGTATTGGACTACATCAAAGAGACAATCAAAAATTGATAGATTCATTAATCAAATTAAGAGATATTGGAAACTCTGTCTTAGTTGTTGAACACGACAAAGACATGATTGAAGCGGCTGATTTTGTATTTGATATTGGTCCAGGCGCTGGAAGACATGGTGGAGAAATTGTAAGTGAAGGTACTTTTAAAGAGTTAAAAAAACACAGCACCTTAACCGCAGATTATATCACTGGTAAAAAAGAGATTTCTATTCCTAAAAAAAGAAGAAAAGGAAACGGAAATAAAATACAGCTAAAAGGCGCAACTGGTAATAACTTAAAAAATATTTCTGTAGAATTTCCATTAGGAAAAATGATTTGTGTCACAGGTGTTTCTGGAAGCGGTAAATCAACTTTAATTAACGAAACACTATACCCTATCTTAAATGCACATATTTATAGGGGTGTAAAAAAACCAATGCCATTTAAAAGCATAAAAGGACTAGAACATATAGATAAAGTAATTGATATTGATCAATCTCCGATTGGAAGAACACCTAGATCTAACCCAGCCACGTATACGGGGGTTTTTAGTGAAATACGAAGCTTATTTGCACGCACACCAGAAGCAGCAATACGAGGATACAAACCTGGAAGATTCTCATTTAATGTTACTGGAGGGAGATGTGAAACCTGTCAAGGTGGTGGGGTGCGTGTCATAGAAATGAATTTCTTACCAGATGTACATGTAGAATGCGAAACTTGTCAAGGGAAACGATTTAACAGAGAAACGCTAGAAATTCGTTATAAAGGGAAATCTATATCAGATATTTTAGGGATGACCATAAACGAAGCGGTTGTTTTCTTTGAAAAAGTTCCGAAGATCTATCGAAAAATTAAAACAATTCAAGACGTAGGCTTGGGCTACATTACTTTAGGCCAACAATCAACAACGCTTTCTGGTGGTGAAGCACAACGCATAAAATTAGCTTCAGAATTATCTAAAAGAGATACTGGAAATACTTTTTATATTTTAGACGAGCCTACAACTGGCTTGCATTTCGAAGACATTAGTGTATTAATGGATGTACTAAACAAACTAGCAGACAAAGGAAATACAGTGCTGATTATTGAGCACAATTTGGATGTTGTTAAGTTGGCTGATTACATTATTGACATCGGCTTAGAAGGCGGTAAACACGGAGGACAAGTACTCTGTACGGGAACCCCGGAAGAAATTTCTACGCATCCTGATAGTTATACTGCAAAGTTTTTGAAAAAAGAACTATCTTAGCATGTTTGCCAAAATTTTAGTTATGGCAATTTTCATCTAAATAATTAATTATAAAAAGGAAGATTATGAACCCGAATGAAGACAGAAAAATTAGAGAAAAATTAGAACAAAAAACATGGAATCAGATAAAGACAAATGATTCATGGGCCATATTTAAAATCATGTCCGAATTTGTTGAAGGATATGAAAAATTAAGTAAAATCGGCCCTTGTGTATCTATTTTTGGGTCTGCAAGAACAAAACCAGAAGACAAATTCTATAAATTATCAGAAGAAGTTGCATTTAAACTAACACAGAACGGTTATGGTGTAATTACGGGTGGAGGTCCAGGAATTATGGAGGCGGGTAATAAAGGAGCGCACAGGGGAAAAGGAACTTCTGTTGGTTTAAATATTGAACTGCCTTTTGAACAACATTATAACCCTTGGATTGATAGTGATAAAAACTTAGAGTTTGACTACTTTTTCGTTAGAAAAGTAATGTTTGTAAAGTACTCTCAAGGGTTTATTGTAATGCCAGGAGGTTTTGGAACCATGGACGAATTATTTGAAGCAATCACACTAATTCAAACCAAAAAAATTGGACGTTTCCCTATCGTTTTAGTTGGTAAAGATTTCTGGAGCGGCTTATTAGAATGGATTAAAAAAACCTTAATTGCCGAAGGAAATATTAGCGAAGAAGATTTAAATTTATTTAGAATTGTAGACACTGCAGATGAAGCCATAGAGCATCTTAATAGATTCTACTCTAAATACAGCTTAAAACCAAACTTCTAAATAAAATTTCACCTGCTACTTTTAAAATATATTTAAGAATAGCAGGTTATTATTTTATAAATCAATTGCATTGAAACACAAACTACTCACTTTTATTCTTGTTTTCTGTTCGCTTGGAGCATATACACAAACAAATTCAATAAAAATTGATGCAGTAATAGATTCCAATACAGACGTAATAAACATTCAACAAGAAATAGTTTTCTACAATAAAACCAATACTCCACTACATCAAATCTATCTTCACAATTGGCAAAATGCTTTTAAAAATAGAAACACACCTTTATCCAAAAGGCTTATAGAAGACTATAAGAAATCCCTGTATTTTGCCACAGAAAAGCAACGTGGGTTTACGAAAATTTTAAACCTAAGCATCAACTATAAAAACATCAGCTTCTCGCTTAAGAAAGGGCAAGAAGATATTATTAGGTTAAATTTAAACAACAGCCTAAAACCCAAAGATTCAGTTACTATTAGTGCATCATATACGGTAAAAATCCCCAACGCCAAATATACTGGCTACGGAAAAACTGCTACCGGGTATCACTTACGTTATTGGTATTTAACACCAGCTGTTTATACTAAAAACTGGCAATTAATGAGTCATTTGAACATTGATGATTTATTAATTGATGCCACAAACTATACGATCAACTTTAAAATCCCTGAAAGCTATTACATCTCCGCTAATTTATCTTCAAAAAAAGGCAAAAATAACAGCTTCAGCCTTCAAGGAAAAAATAAAACAGATATTCTAATAAATATAGATAAGAACAACCGTTTCACCACCTACAATACAAAAAGCCTCGATGTAATCACAGACATTCCTTTAAAAGAACTAAACAAAACACTAGCTACAAGCATTTTAAATAGAGAAATCGATTTTATAGAAAAGTTCTTAGGTAAATACCCTCATCAAGAAATATTTATTGATGAAATTACACAGAAGAAAAACCCCATATATGGACTTAATCAATTGCCTCGGTTTCTAAACACGTTTTCAGATGTTTTTGATAGAGACTTAACATTATTTAAAGCACTTACAAAGAAGTATCTCGACAACACACTATTACTAAACAGAAGAACAGATTACTGGTTAATTGACGGAATTCAAGCATACCTCTTAATGGAGTATGTTAAAACATATTACCCTGAAGTTAAATTGCTAGGTACTGTTTCAAATACTTGGTTCTTAAGAAAATTTAATGTTTCTAAATTAAACTTCAATGATAAATATCCATTTGTATACCAATTTATTACGCGTAAATTTTTAGATCAATCACTAACTACACAACTAGATTCCCTATCTAATTTTAATCGGAAAATCGGTAATAAATACAAAGCTGGCCTAGGACTGCAATACCTACATGGTTTTTTAGGCGATAGCATCGTAAAAACAGCTATTAAAGAATTCTACCATACTAATAAATTAAAATTAAGTACGAGTTCGGATTTTCAAAAAATCATCACCTCCAAAACAACAAAAGATTTAAGTTGGTTTTTTGGAGATTACATTAGCACCAATAAAAAAATAGATTACACGATTAAGGAAGTAACGACTACAAACGACTCCTTAAAAATAGTAATTAAAAACAAAAGAAATATTACCGCTCCAGTTGCTTTATATGGTGTTAAAAATAAAGAAATCAAATTCAAAACTTGGGTAACAGGCATTGACTCCTCCAAGACTGTAACGATCTCAAAAGGAGATTTCGATAAGGTGTCCTTAAATTATGAGCAAATATATCCAGAATACAACTCTTTAGACAATTGGAAAAAAACAACTAAAAGCCTCATAAACAAACCTCTTCAACTTAGACTAATCAAAGATTTATCAGCCCCTTATTACAACCAACTATTTTACCAACCTGTTGTTGATTATAATTATTATGATGGACTAAGCCTTGGGTTAAAGCTACACAACAAACCCATCATCAAAAGAAACTTAAGTTTTAAAATAATCCCTAAATACGCAACAAAGAGCAACACACTAACTGGCTCAACATCAATAATCTATAGCCAGTTTTTCGAAAAATCTAAATTACACAATATCACTTACGGTGTTGCAGCAAGTAATTATCATTACGCACCCGATCTTTCTTACAGTATTTTTGTTCCGTATGTTTCATTTATTTTCAGAAGAAAAAGCTTACGAGATGTAGGTGGAAAATATTTTACCGCAAAACTTGTAAATATCAACAAAGAATCTGCACCAAATACACTTGGCAAAGAACAAGACAAATACGCTATTTTAAACTTAAAATACGTTTACTCTAAGCCCAATATAATCAAGGGCACCTCCTATAAAGTAAGTGCAGACTTTGCCTCTAACTTTACAAAGATATCAACCGACATTCGGTTTAGGTCCTTAACATCAAGTAATAAGCAATTAGATTTCCGTTTTTTTGGCGGAGTATTTTTAAACAACAACACATCTGGAAATTATTTCAGCTTCGGTTTAGACAGGCCTTCTGACTATTTATTTGAACACAATTATTTTGGCCGCTCTGAAAGCTCAGGAATATTTAGCCAACAATTCATTATAAATGATGGAGGGTTTAAATCTGTGTTACCCACAAGGTATGCCAATCAATTTATGTTTTCTGTCAACTCAAGTATTGGACTTTGGAAATGGGTTGAGTATTACAACGACGTTGCATTTCTAAAAAACAAAGGACAAAGTACTTATTTCGGATACGAAAATGGTGTTCGATTTAATTTTATCCACAACATCTTAGAAGTCTACTTCCCGATGTACTCAAACCTTGGCTGGGAGGTAAATCAAGAAGCATATGCCAGTAAAATCAGGTTTGTACTTACCATGAAACCAACTGCTATTTATAATTTTTTTAGAAGAGGTTTTTTATAAACTTAATTCTATTGCATATTTCACATAAATCCTTTATTTTACATTAATAATATTACGATATTCTCAATGAAATAATAAATTTTTAAATTTCAATCAAAAAAACTACCTTTGCAAAAGACAAAAAACTCATTACATATGATCCAAGACACAGCAACTACTAGTTCAAAAAAATTATCATTTATTGATTTTCGAAACGAAGTATTAAATGATTATAGGATTGCGCGCATAAGTAGAGAATGTAGTTTACTGGGTCGTAGGGAGGTTCTTACAGGAAAAGCTAAATTCGGAATCTTTGGAGACGGTAAAGAAGTTCCGCAATTAGCCATGGCAAAAGCGTTCCAAAAAGGAGATTTTAGATCTGGTTATTATAGAGATCAAACTTTTATGATGGCTATTGGCGAATTAACTGCCCAACAGTTTTTTGCAGGTTTATACGCACATCCTAGTTTAGAGGCAGACCCAATGTCTGCGGGTCGTCAAATGGGAGGCCATTTTGCAACGCATAGTCTAGATGAAAATGGAGATTGGAAAAACCTAACCCAACAATACAATTCTAGTGCAGACATCTCTCCTACTGCAGGACAGATGCCTAGATTGCTTGGATTAGCACAAGCTTCAAAAGTTTACAGAACCGTAAAGGAACTTAAAAACAACACCAATTTCTCTGTTGAAGGAAATGAAGTTGCATGGGGGACAATTGGAAACGCAAGTACGAGTGAAGGATTGTTTTTTGAAACAATTAATGCCGCAGGAGTACTTCAGGTACCAATGGTTATGAATGTTTGGGATGATGAATACGGAATCTCTGTACACGCAAAATACCAAACCACAAAAGAAAGTATTTCAGAAATCTTAAAAGGATTTCAAAGAGATGAAAAAAATAAAGGGTACGAAATTATTGTCGTTAACGGTTGGGATTATGTTCAACTAATAGATGTTTATAACAGGGCCTCAAAAATAGCTCGAGAAGAACACGTTCCTGTGTTAGTTCACGTAAAGGAATTAACACAACCACAAGGACACTCAACTTCTGGTTCTCACGAACGATACAAAAATGCCGAACGCTTACAATGGGAAAAAGATTTTGACTGTCTTGCAAAAATGAGGTCTTGGATTTTAGATTTTGAATTAGAGGACGAAAATGGTGAAACCCTAAAATTCGTAGACTCTGAAGCAGAAATAATTGCCATTGAAAAAGAATCTAAAAAACATGTTAGCCTAGCAAAAAGAAATGCCTGGAGTTCGTATTTAGATGAAATAAAAGCAGAACTAACACCCGCTATTACACATTTAACCAATTTAGCAAACAAGAGTAGTAATACCTCTTTTATCACCAAACTTAAAAACGATTTAGAAGCTATTTCTGAACCTATCAGAAAAGACATTTTAATTGCATGTAGAAAAGCGTTGCGTTACGTAAAAGATGAAAATTTTGCAGAAAAAACAATACTTCAGAATTTTATCAAACAACAAATTGGTAGTGGGTACACTCTTTTCTCTACGCATCTAACAAGCGAAACTGCTTTAGCATCAACCAGCATTAGCCCTTTAGCACCCACCTACAGTTCTGAAAAGAACCTAGTTGACGCAAGAGTTATTATGAGAGACAATTTTGATGCACTGCTTAAAAAATATCCTGAAGTGTTAATCTTCGGAGAAGATGCTGGGTTTATTGGTGATGTAAATCAAGGTTTAGAAGGCTTACAAGAAAAATTTGGAGAAGCAAGAGTTTCCGATACAGGAATTAGAGAAGCTACCATCTTAGGACAAGGAATTGGAATGGCAATGAGAGGCCTAAGACCCATTGCAGAAATTCAATATTTAGACTACTTATTGTATGCTTTACAAATAATGAGTGACGACCTAGCAACCTTAAGATACAGAACTGTAGGAAAGCAAAAGGCACCATTAATTATTAGAACTCGAGGACATCGATTAGAAGGTATCTGGCATTCTGGATCTCCAATGGGAGGCATCATAAATAACCTAAGAGGAGTGCATGTATTAGTTCCAAGAAACATGACAAAAGCTGCCGGATTCTATAACACACTTTTAGAAGGTGATGACCCTGCGTTAGTGATAGAGTGCTTAAATGGGTACCGCTTAAAGGAAGAGCTACCAACCAATTTAGGAGAATTTAAAACTGCAATTGGAGAAGTTGAAACTATAAAAGAAGGTACAGATATTACAGTTGTCTCTTATGGCTCTACTTTGAGAATCGTAGAAGACGCTGGAAAAGAATTATTGCAAGTAGGGATTAATATAGAAATTGTTGACGCACAAAGTTTATTGCCTTTTGATTTAAATCACGACACCGTAAAAAGCTTAGCTAAAACAAACCGCTTATTAATTGTAGACGAAGATGTTCCTGGAGGTGCTTCAGCGTATCTACTGCAAGAGATCTTAGAAAATCAAAATGGATACCAACACCTTGATAGCAAACCATACACATTAACGGCAAAACCGCACAGACCTGCATATGGAACTGATGGTGACTACTTCTCTAAACCATCTACAGAAGATGTATTTGAAGCAGCTTATCAAATAATGAATGAAGCAGCTCCTACAAAATTCAACAGCCTATATTAAGGGCTCCTCAACAAACTATTACCTATTGCGCAATGTAAACAACGTTTTTTTGCGCAATAGTTGTTTTGAAGCTCCAACAATGCCTGAGAATCAAATGCATTAATTGCCTTAATTTTTAACGCTGAAAATTTAGTTACAACTGTATTTTTTTCTGCTTTTAAATATTTTAAAAAATCTAAAAACCCTTCATCAATATTCGTATTCAAGCTTTTTAAATAATTAAACTTCAAAGGAATAACAGTGTTAATCAACAACAAATCTACAAATTGTTTTGTAACTCTTTTGACTTTCTTTGGCGATGTTTTATGAAAGGTATAATGTGTTTGCCAGAATTCATTTACAGACACATTAAACACAGCATAGAACTCCTCCAACCTTGAGAAACTCATCAATTTTGAAAACAAACTTTGATGTTGATGATATACCCCTACTAGTTGAGCAATTCTAATTGTCGGAAAATTACTTGGTCGCATTTTAAAAAACTGAAATTGCCCATTTGCTAAGGGAAGTAACCTAAACTTATGCTGCAGATAAGCATACTCTTTTTTTAACTCATCATAATACGGTTCTTGTACATCATCTTCCAAAAATCCTGCCTGCCCAAACAACAATGCACTCAATTTTAAAATATCGTTTTGCACTTTCCTTATAACCGAGAAATCAATTGAATTGGCAAGGTTCAAAAATGAATCTCCATTTATTTTTAATCCAAAGCTCTTCATTAGCAATGTAAAAAGCACGGCTTCATAATTATTATTAGACTTTAAAAGCAAGTTGTCTATTAATTTAGACTTCGCCTCTAACCTATCAAAATATAGCCGAACTTTCCAATTATCCATGATAAAACTATCTACCGAACCAATTAACTTCTCACATGGAATCCAACACAACTTTTTAGAGAACAATCGATAGTAATTATCCAACACATCAGTTGATATAAAGTTAGCAATTTCTATGGTTGGCATTGGTTTATTAGACTTATCAAAGATATCCATATCATCATCCCAAACCACATGTAGCACTACAGTGTCGTAATTCACATCATCTTCGTGCTGATGTATATACCAATCTGACGACTTCACATGAATCTCAACATTACCCACCCAAACCAACTTATCTATTTGAATTTTTGCATTGAAAAAATCAGGGCCAGAATTATAGTTATGGCTCCCTACAGACCGAACAATAACTTTTTTAGCATCCGTTGTAACTAGGTCTCTTTTTGAAAACATTTGATGTTTCCATAAATAATGAAGAAAATCTTCTTTCATGTGTCTATTTTAGTTGTTTAAATTCGTCACATGCCACCTCCATTGAATCATTTTCTTAAATATCAACTACTCAAAAATGGAAGTTTCATAGCAATTAGGTCTCTTTTTCGCTATTCAATGTATAAAAAATATAATTACCAAAGAGAAAAACTATAGCTAGATTACCATTTACAATCAAACATCACGTTTGAAAGCTCGAAATTATAGTATTTTTGCTGCTTAAAAGAATACCTAAATGAATATTATAGAAAGCTTAGAATGGCGTTATGCAGCAAAAAAGTTTGACGACACAAAAACACTAACTGAAGAAAAGATAGATACATTAAAAACTGCATTTAATTTAACGGCAACATCCTATGGCTTACAACCCGTAAAAATGGTGGTGCTAAAAAACAAAGACATACAACAACAGTTAGTAGCACACTCTTGGAATCAACAACAAGTAGCCCAAGCATCTCATGTACTGGTAATTTGTATACAAGACAACATCGATGAAAAGGATATTGAACAGTATTTTGACTTAGTAAAATACACAAGAAACACTCCTGACGAAATTTTAAACCCATTTAAAGATTACCTTAAAACAGATATATCTAGCAAATCAGAAAACCAACTTGCTCTTTGGATGAAAAACCAAGCATATATTGCACTTGGGAACTTATTAACTGTGGCTGCCATTGAAAAAATTGACTCTTGTCCTATGGAAGGTTTTAACCCTGAGAAATATGATGAGATTCTCGAATTAAAAAAATTTAATTTAAAATCTGCATTGGTATTACCTGTTGGTTTTAGAGCAGAAGATGATTATATGAAAGATCTAAAAAAAGTCCGGAAAAATATTACCGATGTAGTTATTGAAATAAACTAATTACCTATAAATAATTGTATATTTGAGTACTAAATTAAGTCTAAATAAATAAGAATGAATTCAGAAATAAGAATCCAAGAACCAACCACTGTTTGGAATAATTTCGCAGACCTAAACGCGGTTCCTAGGCCTTCAAAAAAAGAAGAAAGAGTAATTGCCTTTATGGTTGCTTTTGGCAAAAAACTAGCCCTAGAAACAGTTGTTGATAATGTTGGTAATGTAATCATTAAAAAACCTGCAACACTTGGCATGGAAAATAGAAAAACCGTGGTAATGCAAAGTCATTTAGACATGGTTCATCAAAAAAATGCTGACACTAATTTTAATTTTGACACCCAAGGAATTGAAATGTATGTAGATGGAGACTGGATTACCGCTAACGGGACTACTTTGGGTGCAGACAACGGTTTAGGTGTTGCGGCAATTATGAGTGTCTTAGAATCTAATACAATTCAACACCCCGCTATTGAGGCTTTATTTACCATTGATGAAGAAACTGGAATGACCGGTGCAATGGGGCTAGAAGCTGGGTATCTAGAAGGCGAAATCTTATTAAATTTAGACACCGAAGAAGATGATGAAATTGGCATGGGCTGTGCTGGCGGAATTGATGTAACGGCACGAAGAGAATATACTCAAGAACAAACGCTGAACAGCACTACCGGGTTAACAATTACCATAAATGGGTTAAATGGAGGACATTCTGGAATGGATATTCATAAAGGCTTGGGGAATGCCAACAAACTTATGAATAGGGTTTTATACGACGGAATGGAAAATTTTAATTTAAGAATTCATGAAATAAACGGAGGTAGTTTACGCAATGCTATTCCCAGAGAAAGTACGGCAACAGTAGTTATTGATACCGTTTCTACGGACGCTTTCTTTTTTGAAATGAACGAATTGATTAATGATATCAAAGCAGAATTCAAAAACTTAGAACCAAATTTATCCATCGTTATTACTGATACAGAAACACCAAACACAGTGATGGAGTACGGAGCACAAGAGGGGTTCATAAAATCAATCCATGCCGCTTTAAATGGGGTTTACAGAATGAGTCCAGATATTCAAGGCTTGGTAGAAACGTCTAATAATATTGCTAAAATTATTGTTAAAGACGGACACATTTTAGTGAATTGCTTAACACGCTCATCATCCGAAAGTAATAAAACAGACTTAGCGAATTCTCTTTGTGCAGCTTTTGAACTTTCTGGATTTGATGTAGAATTTACTGGAGCATATCCAGGTTGGCTTCCAAATACAGATTCCGAGATTTTAACGGTACTGGATAAAGTGTACGAAAAATTACACGGAGAAAAAGCAAAAATTGCAGCTTGCCATGCAGGTTTAGAATGTGGTATCTTAGGGCAAAATTATCCAGAAATGGATATGGTTTCTTTTGGACCAACAATTCTAGGAGCACATTCTCCCGACGAAAGAGCAAGCATCTCGTCTACACAGAAATTCTGGAATTTCCTTTTAGAAATCTTAAAAAACATCCCAAACAAAGGGTAAAAGAAATGTTAAAAACCGTTGATAACTCAACGGCTTTTTCATTTTTTAAAATGTTTATTATCAAAAACAAAACAAACACAACACGCTAACAATAAGCTTGTTATGTTTTTATTATTTTGTTAACATCTTTGATTTTTAATAACCGCAAATAATTGTATTTTTACTTTTTATAAATCAGATATATTTAATGGGTAAAATCATAGCAATTGCAAATCAAAAAGGAGGTGTTGGTAAAACAACAACAACTGTTAATCTAGCTGCATCTTTAGGGGTTTTAGAAAAAAAAGTACTATTGATTGATGCTGATCCTCAAGCAAATGCTTCTTCTGGTTTAGGTATTGATGTTGAAACTATAGAAATAGGGACCTATCAAGTTTTAGAACATACGGTTTCTGCAAAAGATGCCATTCAAAAAACAAATTCACCCAATGTAGACATTATTCCAGCTCATATTGATTTGGTTGCTATCGAAATTGAATTAGTAGACAAGGAGCAGCGAGAATATATGTTGCAAAAATCGTTGGCTAATCTTATTGATAGCTATGATTATATCTTAATTGATTGCGCGCCTTCCTTAGGCTTAATCACATTAAACTCTTTAGTTGCTGCAAATTCAGTAATCATTCCTATTCAATGTGAATACTTTGCGTTGGAAGGCCTAGGAAAACTATTAAACACCATCAAGAGTATTCAAAACATACACAATCCTAATTTAGATATTGAAGGCTTATTATTAACCATGTTTGATTCTCGTTTACGTTTATCGAATCAGGTTGTAGAAGAAGTTAGAAAACATTTTAGCAGTATGGTTTTTGAGACAATCATTAGAAGAAATACACGTTTAGGAGAAGCCCCAAGTTATGGAGAAAGCATTATTGCATATGATGCAACGAGCAAAGGAGCTGTGAACTATTTAAGTTTGGCAAACGAAATTATAAAGAACAATGCATAATGGCAAAAGCAACAAAAAAACAAGCATTAGGTAGAGGATTGTCTGCTTTATTAAAAGAAACCTCAGCAGACATTAATTCGGCAACCGATAAAAATGCAGATAAATTAGTAGGTAGTATCGTTGAAATAGCATTGAACAACATTGAAGTAAACCCTTTCCAACCAAGAACCTATTTTGACGAAGAGGCTTTAACTGAATTGGCCAACTCTATAAAGGAATTAGGCGTTATTCAACCAATTACTGTCCGTAAACTGGCAGGAAATCAATTTCAATTAGTTTCTGGAGAACGTAGATTTAGAGCTTCTAAATTAATTGGCAACAGCACCATTCCTGCATATATTAGAATTGCAAACGATCAAGAAATGCTAGAAATGGCATTGGTAGAAAACATACAACGTAAAAATTTAGATCCTATTGAAGTGGCACTTTCTTACCAACGCTTAATAGATGAAATTCAGTTGACACAAGAGCAACTAAGCGTTAGGGTTGGCAAAAAAAGATCTACTGTAACCAATTACTTGCGTTTGTTAAAACTAGATCCAATCATTCAAACAGGCATGCGAGATGGTTTTATTTCAATGGGGCACGGTAGGGCATTAATTAGTGTTGACACCAATGAAAACCAGTTAAATGTTTACACTAAAATTGTAAAAGACAAACTTTCAGTAAGACAAACTGAAGAATTGGTTAAGAGTTTAAAAGAAGGCGGTGCTTCCAGTAAAAAGAAAAACCAAGTACCTACTTTCGTAAAAGAATCTATCTCTGAATTGAATACTTTTTTTGGCCATAAAGTAGTCATTTCTGCCAATGCAAAAGGAAAAGGAAAAATGACAATCCCTTTCTCTTCAGAAGAAGATTTTAATCGTATTAAAAAACTTTTGAAATAGTGTTTTCATTAAAAAAAATACTTTTTATTTTGGGTGTATTTATTTCTGTTGGCATCAATGCCCAGAAAGATTCAATCACCGTAGATAATATCAAAGTAACAGGAGCTATTAAGATTAACAGTAATTATTTTAATCCCCTATCTCCTGCTAAAGCAGCATTTTATTCTGCTATTTTACCTGGACTGGGACAGATGTACAATAAAAAATACTGGAAAGCACCTGTAGTTTGGGGAGCAATGGGTACGAGTATCTATTTTTACTTAGACAACAATAAAGAATACAACAGATATAGAACTGCGTTTAAACTTCGAGAAGCTGGTTTAAAAGACGAATTCACGACTATAGAAGAGGATGGCAGCACAACCCTTCTAATCTCTAGAAATGGATTAATAAGTGCTCAAAAAACATTAAAAAGCAATCGGGATTTGTCATTATTAACAACCCTTGTTTTTTACGTATTACAAATTGTAGAAGCAAGTGTAAATGCGCACTTATTACAATTTAACACAAACGATAATTTATCATTTTCTCCAACCATTATTTCAAATTCTAATAGATATGAAATTCCGAAAGTTGGATTAAAATTCAAACTCTCTTTTTAAATGAAGATTGCATTATTAGGTTACGGAAGAATGGGTAAAGAAATTGAAAAAATTGCTTTACAAAGAGGTCATGAGATTGTTATAAAAACAAATTCTGAAGCTTCTGTTGATATCAATATAGCCGATGTCGCCATCGATTTTAGCGTTCCTACTTCGGCGTATCGGAACATTTCAAATTGCATCAACAATAACGTTCCTGTCATTTCAGGAACAACAGGTTGGTTAGAAAAATACGAAGAAGCTGTTGAGCTATGTATAGCAAAAAAAGGCGCATTTATTTATGCTTCTAACTTTAGCTTAGGCGTAAACATTTTTTTTGAGCTGAATAACCAACTTGCTAAGATGATGCACAACTTAGGTGATTACAACATCACTATGGAAGAAATTCATCACACAAAAAAATTAGACGCTCCTAGTGGTACAGCTATTACTTTAGCTGACGGGATTATTGAAAATAGTACTAAATCTGACTGGGAGCTTAATGGAGAAATATCAGAAAAGAGCATTCCTATTATTGCCAAAAGAATACCGGATGTTCCTGGAACACACACGGTCGATTACACCTCAGAAGTAGATTCAATTGAAATCACACATACTGCTCACAACAGAAAAGGGTTTGCTCTAGGAGCGGTCGTTGCTGCTGAATGGATCCAAAAGAAAGAAGGCGTCTTCACAATGAAGGATGTGTTAAACATTGGTTAAAGAATGTAACAAACATCCTTAAAAGAGACTTATTAATTAGTATTGAAAACACGTTTCAAACTAAAGAAACAAAAAAATATACATTATGACATTTACTGAATGGTTTTTATTTTTTCTAGCAATCCAAGTGGTTCATTTTTTAGCCACATGGAAACTCTATATAAAAGCAGGGAGAAAGGCCTGGGAAGCAATAGTCCCAGTGTACAATGCGGTTATTTTAATGAAAATCATTAACCGACCAAAATGGTGGGTGATTTTGTTATTTATTCCTATTGTAAACCTATTAATGTTTCCAATAGTATGGGTAGAAACCTGCAGAAGTTTTGGTCACCATAAAAGACATGACACCTTACTTGCAATAGCTACGTTGGGATTGTATTTATTTTACATCAATTATTTTACAGACACAAAACACATTGAAGACAGAAGTTTAGACCCAAGAACTGCCCTAGGAGAATGGATTAGCTCTATTGCATTTGCTATAATAGCAGCAACCTTGGTTCACACCTATTTTATGCAGCCATACACAATTCCCACATCTTCACTAGAAAAGACCTTGTATGTTGGAGATTTTCTATTTGTAAGTAAGTTCCATTACGGGGCAAGAGTTCCTATGACAGCCGTTTCTGCACCTATGGTTCATGACACCTTGCCATTTTTAGGGAAATCGTATGTTTCAGATTCAAAAAACGAAGAATCATGGTTAAATAAATTATCACTACCCTATATGCGCTTGCCAGGAATTCAGAAAATAAAACGGAATGAAATTGTGGTATTCAGTTGGCCTGCAGATTCTTTAAAAACAATGTGGGGTGATAACACTGGTAAGTTCACCTATAAACCACTTGACAAGAAAACAAACTACGTAAAACGATGTGTTGGTATTCCTGGAGATTCTTTAGAAGTAAGAGATGGGTATGTATTCATTAATGGAAAAAGGACTGTTTTACCAGATAGAGCAAAACCTCAATATTTTTTCACCGTAGATACCGGAGGTAAACTTTTTAGCCAAGGAGCTACTCAAAGATACAACATTAGAGAATATGGTTCTGAAAACGGAAAATTCCTACTGAATCTTACTGATGATGAAGCAGCACTGATTAGAAACAACCCTATTGTTAAAAGTGCTATCAAAAAGATTGAACCTAAAGGAGCATTTAACCCCGATTTATTTCCACATAGCCCTTTGTACAAATGGAATAATGACAATTACGGCCCCATTTATATACCAAAACAAGGAGATGTCATTGAATTAAATGAAAAAACCATTCCTTTTTATGAACAAATCATTAGAAGATACGAGCACCATAATTTTTCTATTGCCGACAATAAATATTATTTAAACGGAAAAGAAATCACCACATATACCATAAAACAAGATTACTATTGGATGATGGGAGACAATAGACAAATGTCTTTAGACGCAAGGTCTTGGGGTTTTGTCCCATTTGACCATGTTGTTGGGAAACCTGTATTTATTTGGTTAAGCTGGGATCCTAATGCCAAAGGATTCGCAAAATTCTCGTCTATTCGTTGGGATAGAATGTTTACAACCGTTGGGGGAAGCGGAGCACCAGTTTCTTACTTTAAATTTTTCTTAATTGCACTCATGGGATACTTTGTTATAAATTATTATCGTAAACAGAAAAAAGAGGCCAAATAATAAATGTCATTATTTTTACCCACATACTTCTCCCCTATTGCTCAGTACATGGCCATCACTAATGCTGATGAGATCGTATTTGAAGTGGAAGATAATTTCCAAAAACAAACCTATAGAAATAGATGTTATATCTACGGCCCAAATGGAAAGCAACTGTTGAACATCCCTGTTAAACATATATCCGGTCCGAAGAAAAAGAAAACTAAAGATACGCTAGTTGACAACACAACACTTTGGCAGAGTCAACATTTAAAATCCCTACAAATAGCCTACAGGAATTCGCCATTTTTCGAGTTTTATGAGGATGATCTATTGCCAATTTTCACAAAGAAATACACCTATTTATTAGACCTAAATATTGACACCTATCTCTTTATTACTGATGCGCTACAAATTAGTCAACACTATACAAAAACCGATGAATACGTTGTTTCAGAAGAAAAAGAATTTAGGAATTTAGCCAATGCCAAACAAGAACTGGACATTAATTTTAATGGCTATATTCAGATGTTTGATGACAAACATGGCTTTCAAAAGAACTTATCTATTCTCGATCTTTTATTTATGGAAGGTCCAAATGCGATCAGTTTTTTAGAAAAAAATCAGTAAATTTGACTTCACCTAAACGATAAATAAATCATGGATTTTGTAACAAGATTCATCAATGCGTACTCCCCTAATCTTTCAGAAAAATCACGCACAATTTTTGAAGCAAACATACAGGTTAAATCGTATAAAAAAGGGGATGTAATTGTAAATTATGGAGAAGTCCCAACTCATTTTTATATTTTAAAAACGGGTGTTTTAAGAAGTTTTATTCAAGATTCCAAGGGAAATGATCATATTAGAACACTTTATATACCGATTACAACCTCTGGATCCCTTTCGTCTCTAATAACAAAAAAGCCATCGAATGCGATCTATGATTGCTTAACAGATGCTGAAATTTTAGTCGGAAATTTCCCCGAATTTATAAAGTCAACAGAAGAAAACCATGAATTATCACTCTTTTACAACAGAATCTTAGAAAGTATTTTCATTCGAACTGAAAGAAGAATTTATGAACTTTCTGTATTAAATGCTACTGAAAGGTATTTGAAATTAAAAAATGACATTCCAAACATAGAGAATTTAATTCCACAGTACCACATAGCCTCATATCTAAGTATTTCAGCCGTACAATTGAGCAGAATTCGCAAAGAATTATATTCCAAAAAACAGTAATCCATTAACATATGTTAATAAATAACAGGTATTTATACTGTATTTTTACAATATGAATATCCCCTAATATTCTAAATACTATCCCCTAGTTATTTATTTATAAAAAAGGCTTGTAGCAATACAAGTCTTTTTTATTTTTATACCCTATGGATCTAAAATTTATAATACACTACGGTTTTCATTTTATAATACCCGGCCTCGTTGCCTATATTTTCTTCAACAAGCACTGGAAAAAAGTATACCTTCTTTTTATTGCTGCCATTATTATAGATATTGATCATTTGTTGGCAACACCCATATTTGACCCAAATAGATGCAGCATCAACTTTCACCCATTACATAGTTATTATGCCATTGTACTCTATATTATTCTAGCAATATGGAAAAAAACAAGGGTTGTAGGAGTCGCTTTATTGTTGCACATAATAGCAGATACTATTGATTGTTTCTTATAAACTTCTTGATTACCGTATTTATTTCTAACGAAATTTTAAGTTTATAGACCAGCAACAGATACCCCACAGTTATTAGAATACTCTTTAAAATAATATTTAGTACAGGATGAAAAGAAAAGTCCCAAAACGTAAATGATACATAGAACACACTAATTAATACAACTAATAGTAAAGTTACACCAGTATAAGGCTGCACATTAAACTTCTTTTTTACGTACCATATTTTTACGGTATTAAAAACAAATATGACAAGTAACGTAGATAAAGCCGCACCATTCATACTCAAAACAGCAATTAACCAATCATTTAAAAAATACACTGACAATGCCATTGCAACCGCATATGGTAATAATATTTTGTAGTATTTAGAATTTGATATAATCGCTCCATTATTCCCTAAAGACATGGTGTATAGTTTTGCAATAGAAATCATTAACACAACCATTACTCCTCCAGCATACTTTTCATCTATTAACAAATATGCCTGATCTATGTTTAGGTTTATCAACAGAAATAACAGTCCACTTATTACCAACAAATTAATCGACGTACTCTTGTAAAGGGTGTTAATTTTTTCAGGATTATTCTCATTTAAAGCCTTTGCTGTAATTGGCTGTACAATTTGAGCCATTGCCCTTCCAGGAATATCAATAACAGAAGCGATATACACTCCCACAGCATAATAAGCAACCATCTCTATGGCTTCTTTTTGAGGAATCATAAACTTATCTATGTCTAATAATATAGCGCCCGCAGAACCGGCTAAAATAATATATGACGCATATTTAAAAACTTCCTTGTAGTTCTCCGGTAATTGAAATGTAAAGGTAGGCTTGTATAATTTCAAGGCAAATAATAACATTGCCAAAGCTCTAATAAAGTAGGCTCCAGTTAAGAAATAAACAAATTCCAATTGGGTAATAACATCTGTAAAAACCAAGAATAGCAAAATCATTACTGCAACCCTAGAAAACATTTCCTTTAACACATTTCCAAATACTGATTGCATTTGAACTTTTGCCCATGCGTAAAAAATCTCAAAATACGCTGTGGCCACTGCAACCAAGTAAATTACCCAAGTAAAATCTTTTGCAATGGGGTTTCTAATTGATAAATAATTACTTATTTGTTCATAAAAAACGGTCCCTATAAAACCAAATGGCAAGGCAATTAACAATGGAAAAAACAACGATGAACTCAAAAACTTATCCTTCTCTAATTTAGAGGTATACGACGAAAAGAATTTGACAATGGAATACTGAACACCAAAAGCAGTTAAAGGCATTAATAGATTGGCTGTAGACAACAAATAGGTTACTAAACCATAATATTCATCACCTAAAAATTTGACATATAAAAACAATGCATTAACCCCTCCTATACCAAAAGCAGCAAAGGTAACCATGGTGTTCTTAAACGATTGTTTTAATACAATTCCCAATGAATTCTAGTTATTTAACAATGATAGTATCGATTGGTGAATATTTTCACCAACATTAGTACCATATAATTCTTTATTAAAATTTGATTTTAAACTTTTAAACGTTGTATAGGTCCCTACAATTTTTGCTTTATTGCTACCCACAATTTCCGCAAATCCGTTTTCCACTAACTCAACCCATTCAGTCTCCTCTCTAACAATAATACAGTTCTTTTTATTGAAAAATGCTTCTTTCTGTAATCCTCCACTATCAGAAACCACCATTTTACATTGTTTTAACAACTCTAACATAGAAAAATACCCCACAGGGTCTACCAACGTTATAGTTGGTTTCAAATGTTGTTTTTCTAATATCTTTTTAGTTCTTGGGTGGATTGGTAATACTACTTGACAATCTGTATGAATTTCCTCTAAAGCTTCGAATATTGACGTTAATTTTTCAACATCGTCTGTGTTTTCTTGGCGATGGATGGTGGCTAAAACAAATTCATTTTTTTTCAAGTTTAAATCAGAAATAATACTTGATTTTTTAGCAGAAATTTTACTGTAGTACTCCACTGCATCTTTCATAATATCACCATTCTTTTCGATTCGAATTGGTAAATTATCAAAGCCTTCATTTTTTAAATTTAGCAATGCAGAATCTGTTGGACAACATAATAAATCAGAAATTCTATCTGTAAGAATCCTATTTATTTCTTCCGGCATATTCATATTAAAAGAACGTAAGCCTGCTTCTATATGAATTACTTTAATCTGCATTTTTTTTGCGGCTAAAGAACCCGCAATTGTTGAATTCGTATCTCCATAAACAACCACGGCATCTGGCTTTTCAACAGCCAAAATAGCTTCAATTTTCTCCAACATTTGTCCAGTCATTGCTCCGTGTCCAAGGCTATTGACCTCTAAATTATATGCCGGTTTTGGAATTTCCATTTCATCAAAAAATACGGCACTCATGTTTGAATCAAAGTGTTGCCCTGTATGGACAATTATTTCTTCAATTTCTTGATGTTCTTGGATTACTCTACTTAACACCGCAGCCTTTACAAATTGTGGTCTTGCGCCTAAAACAGTTACAATTTTTTTCATAAATATTTACGAAATGGTTTCTTTAATTATTTCTGAAAGTCTTTTTGTCAAATTCTTTCTATGGTATTGACTTATGTCTGTTGAATCAATTTTCAAGCCTCCATTTTTAAACGATGCATACATTTTTAGCAGCGCAACCTTCATGGTTTCTACCTCATTAAAACCAACAATAACTCCAGCATTTGAATCCTGAATAATTTCGGCCAAATCACCATCTATTGGACCAATAGCTAAGATAGGACGTTTTGCTTGTAAATACTCAAAAATCTTCCCGGTAATTATTCCTTTCGCACTTTTCACATTGTTTAATGCCAATAACAAGATTTGAGATTTACGTTGATACTTATTCACTTCTTTATGGGACAAATACCCTAGATCAATCACATTTTCTAATTTCAACTCACCGATCAAATCTGTTACTTCAGGTGCAACACTACCCACCAATTGAATTTGATAATCTTCAGCAAATTGCTTGTTTTCATCCGCCAATTCCTTAACAGCTTTCCAAAATGAATATGGATTTCTATCTGCATTCATCAATCCAATATGCGTAATGGTAAATCTCGAATCTAATCTGGTCTCTTTTGGAATTCCATCCGTATCAAAACCATTAGTTACTACATAAATTGATTTCGTAAACTGCTGAAACTTTTCTTTCATTGTTTTTCCTATTACCACAACAGCATCTGATTCTCTCAGAACTTCTTTTTCTAACAAATGATGTTTCTTGGTTGCTTTCTTTGTTAGTGGCAACTGTTCAAAGTAATCTATTTCTGTCCAAGGATCTCTAAAATCTGAAATCCATTTTATATGTAATTTCTTCTTTAACTCTAATCCTATTAAATGCATACTATGTGGAGGACCAGTTGTAATTATAGCATCAATTGCATTTTTTGAAAGATAATTTTCCAAATATTTTACTGAAGGTCCCACCCAAAATTTTCGTGCATCAGGAATAAAATAATTAGCTCTTATATATTGCAGTATTTTCCCAAACACACTTGGGTTTGGAGTTAAAAAACCAGCAGACTCTTTTGTTGAATTCTTCTTAACTAAGTTCAACACTGAGTTTGGCTCCCAAATTGGTTGTTTTAAAACTGTAATATTAGCCGGGATTTCACGTTCTAAAGAACCATCAATTATAGGGTATTGGGGGTTTGCAACGGTATATACAACTGGCTCAATTCCATATCCTTGAAGGTACTTTACAAACTTCAACCATCGTTGTACTCCAGATCCACCAGAAGGAGGCCAATAATATGTAACAATTAATACTTTCACTTATCTAAGTTATCGTATAAATGTACTAAGTTTTTAGATGTAAACTCCCAATTTAAGTTTCCTTTTAAAGATTCCTCATTTCCTTTTTCGGCCATTTTCAACGCCAAGCTATAATCTATATGAATATTTGCTATGGAGTTCGCAAAACTTATGGGGTTTTCAGATTCAAAACAAGTACCTATTGCGTACTCATTAACCAATCTTTTCATTGGAGCACAGTCTGAAACTAGTAATGGCTTTCCTGAAAGTAATATTTGAAAAAACTTATGCGGAACGGCACTTTCTGTATGCTCATTAGAAATATGAGGTATTATATTCACCGAAGAATTCCTCATAATATTTACAACATTACTAAAAGGTTCTCTTCCTCTAATTTGAACAAACTGTTCAAGCCCATTTTCTGATATTAAGTTTTGCAAATGATTTCTGACATCATTATTTGCAGGTCCCACAAGTACCAATAACGCATTTGGTATTTTTTTAGCAATAGTTTTCATTCCTAAAATTGCCGTATGCAAACCTCTATGTGGGCCAAATCCACCAACATAAGAAATGATAAATCTGTCTTGTAAATCTTTAAAATAATTAAGTGTATTTACATCAAAGTTTTTAGCAAATTCTTTCTTTTCTGCATTTGGCACAATCACAATATTATCTGCAGATAAATTATGCTGGGCGATCAATCGTTGTTTCATTTCATCAACAACAGTGATAACAATGCTAAATTTCTTAATTATTCTAGCTTCGTAATGACTCCATCTTTTATATCCAAAAAACAGTTTATTTTTTAATCTAATGACTGGATTTTTTCGCCAAGAAAACCAAGTCATTAAAGCCGCTGGATAATTCTCATGTAAATCCAATACCGTTTTTAAATGGTATTTTTTTGCCGCCAAAAAGGCTGTTTTCGCCAATGGCAAATCATGTACATGAAGTACATTAATAGTATTCTCTTTAATAAAATAAGGCAATTCCGTTTTAAAAAACGGATGCATAAAACTTACTGAAGCGATGACGTCAATTATTCCTTCATGTGCTAAACTTTTGTATTCAATCTTGCGAATTACTTGAACTCCATTAACAACCTCGTATTCTTTTTCGTCTGGGTTTCTTTTGCACAACACAAAAACGGAATGATTCTTCACCAAGGTTTCTGCCTCTTTTCTGACTCTTATATCTGCCGGATAATTTCCGTTTAATAACATTCCAATATTCATCTTTACTGCTCTAATGTTATTCTGTTAAGTTAAGGATTATATATAATTTCCAAATGTATACAATCATTGGAACATTTTAAACTTATAAAACAAAAAAAAGAGAGCAATTGCCCTCTTTAGTTTCCTTTTCATAACAAGTAATTTCACCTTACTTTGTTTGGTATTGTAAATATACCCATTATCTTTACCTTAATATAATTATGTATTCCGCTTTTTATAAAAAGCACAGTTAAAAAAGTTAAAATAACGCACTACACATTACTTGATAAATTTTAGCTCTTCCATGAAGTATCCCTTTTTTCTTTTTCTTTTAATAATGAGTATTTCGTTGGGTTGGGCTCAAACTGATATTTCAAACAAAGAGAACCTAGATAAAATAGAAAAATATGGAACCATAAACGTTGACAGTTTATTCTTCTATGCTAGAAAAAGTCAAAAATCAACAGATCAATGTACTAGAAACTTGGGGTTTATTGGTGAGGCAACTGCGTATTATAAAAAAGGAAATTTTAATACTTCTGAAAGAATATGCCTAAGCGTTCTTAAAAGGATATCTAATGAAAGTACTACTTGTGATCATAAAATTTTACTTTCATTATATAACAGATTATTTTGGATAAAAAAAAATCAAGGAAAATATAACAAAGCCTTTCATTATTTATTAGAGAAGAAAAAAATAATAGAAACCATTCCTAATAAAGGCAAATATTATCACTTACATAAATTAAGTGTTAACAATAACATTGCAAGTCTTAAAGAAATTCTTGGGCTTTCTATAGAAGCTTTAAGAATTCTACAAGAAACCAATAGAGATTTAAAAAAACTAAGTAGTGACCACTCAGTTTACAATAATCATTTAAAAGTGATTCACGCCAGTAACCTAAACACCATTGGCAATACTTATTTTAATCTCGGAAAAGATTCCATAGCTTCTTACCTAGATTCTGCAGCAGTGTATTATAAAAAAGCATATAAAGTTGCACAAAGTTTTACGCCTCCACATAAAAACTCTCAACAGTTATACTACTTGAAAAGAATTAAAATACTTGCACAAAAGCAGCAGTACAACAAGGCGTTAGCTATTCTATTATCTATTGACAACAAAAATATTACTACCGGGGCAATACAGGGTATAAATTTCTTTAAATCAATTGTATACTACAATTTAAAAAAAAGTGATTCTACATTAATTTACGCAAATAAATTTCTATGTCATGATAAAAACACACCAAACTCTAAAGCACATAAGATTGTAATATTTGACATTTTAGCAAATCAATACAATAGCTTACATAAATCTGACAGTGCCTATAAATATTCGAGATTAGGCTTAGAAGAGTTATCACAGCTTAGCTCTAACAAGAATAAAATTAATAAATCACATTATGAGTACAATTTTAATCAAATAAATAAGGCAAATAAAGCTGTTTTAACTTTAGATCATAACACCCATACTACTCAAATACTTTTTATTTCTTTAACAGCAGTATTCATTATGCTTTCTATAGTGTATAGATCAAAAGTAAAAAGAAGAAAAGCACTACACAATTTTGATGTTAAATTAGACGAAATTCAATTAAGTGTAACACCTATTAAGAAAGATTATAATATTGAAAAAGACTTAGAAGAAAACATTTTACATCAATTAGAAGACCTGAAAAACACAGCTGATTTTCTACGTAGTGATTTTAACATTAAACTTTTAGCAGATAAACTAGAGACAAATACCTCTTACCTTTCTTATATTCTAAACAATACTAAAAATTTAAGTTTTAAGCAATACATTACCAAACTAAGGATTGAGTATTTGTTACAAAAACTAACTACCGAAGAGCAATACTTAAACTACACCATACAGTACTTAGCGGAAGAAATTGGCTATACAAACGCATCAGCTTTTACAAGAGCATTTAAAAAAGAACTTGGAGTCACGCCTTCAGAATATATTAAAACCTTAAAGAAACAGGCTTAATCTTTCTTTCTCTTTCTCCCAAGAATAAACCAACCCAAAGGCAGTGCCAATAACAAGAAATAACTGATCAACGTAATCGTATTTCCTTTTTGTATTACTGTTGGTTCAAATTTAAATTCTATAGTATGTTTTCCTGCTGGAATCTCCATTCCTCTTAACACGTAATTCACTCTGTAATGTGGTGTCAAGGTACCATCAACATATGCGTTCCATCCATTTTTATAGTAGACTTCAGAAAACACGGCAAATTGGGGTTTAGCCGTACTGGCCTGATAGGTTAGGCTAGTTACATTATAGTTAGTCAATTGAATGATTGCTGTTGAATCTTTTTCGAATTTAGGTGTAGGGTCTACATTATTATTGCTCGTAAAATCACTACCAATGATTACCGCCTCTACTTTTGTCTTTAGATTGTCTAATGCTTTTATTTCTTCATCTGCAGTTAAGACTCCAATTAGGTTATTCACAAACCAAGCGTTTCCGTTAGCTTCTGGATTTTGCTGCAATGCGGGTTTTCCTTGATTTGGAAAAATGATGTATTTAGCATTTAACATGTTCAATACTTCCATATTAACTTTAGAAGACATTTGGTAATCAAACAACTCTTGATAACGCCCCATTTTGGCGGCATGATACCCACCAATTGAGTTATGAAAATAAGAAGTTCTACCATCTTGCATTGGACTTGCATTAAAATCTGCAACTCTATAATGGCTTTTATCTTTTAATATTTCTTTATCAATTGCCGTTTTTTGAAAAGGTACCTCTATGTTTTTTGCGCGCTCAAAGGAGTCTTTATTGACATATTTAGTATCTACAGAAATTAAATCGACTAAAATTAGCACTGCAAAAACAACAATCACCTTACTTTGATTCAGTTTATTCTTGATAAAAAACCATAAAACCCCAAAAGATATAGACACCAACATCAACGATCTCAAACTGTCTTGAAACAACATCGATTTTCGATCTGCAATCAATGCCTCTGTTAGCCCTGGTATGTTATATTGTTTTAAGCCGGCATCTCTAATGCCTTCAAATGCAAACAAACTAGATCCGAAAAGCATAAAGAAAACTGAAATTCCGCCAAGTATATAAAATGCTTTTTTAAGTGCAGCTTTCTTATTTTCATTTGAAACATTTTTAGAGAAGAATTCTTTTAATGCTAATATCCCTAAAAGAGGCATACAAATTTCTGCAATAACTTGTATTGAAGAAACCGCTCTAAATTTATTGTATAGCGGTACGTATTCAATAAACAGGTTGGTAATAATTTCAAAATTTCTTCCCCAACTTAATACAACAGCAAAAATAGTTGCTGCAACCAACCATTTCTTGATAGTTCCTTTTACCAAAAAGGCTCCCAAGAAAAACAGAAATATAAGAACTGCTCCAATATAAGCAGGAGCTTCAATGATCGTTTGATCACCCCAATAGGTTAAGACTTGTTCAGAGTATTCATCTGCAGCTTTAGCGCCATATTTTGCTTTAAACGCTTTATAATATTCTGAATCTTTATTTAAACTCTCAACAGTTCCTCCGCCCATAAATCGAGGAATAAACAAATTAAATGTTTCGGTTAATCCATAACTATATTCTGTAATATACGCTTTAGACAATCCCTGAGTTACTTTTTTAGGAGAACCATCGGGTTCAATTGTGAGTGCTGTTTTTCCTCGCGTACTTGCATCTGCATATTCTTTCATTGCCATTAACCTAGTAGCATTAACTCCCAAGCCCAAAATCATTGCAAACAAAATAACTACAGATTGTTTTACAAATGGCCTATATGCACGTTCTTTAATAGCTTCAATAAGTTTTACAATTCCCAAAATTAAAATCATAAAACCAAGGTAATACGTCATTTGTGGATGGTTTGCATTTATCTCTAATGCCATGGTTACCGCAGTAACAATAAATCCCAATAAATACTTACGTTTAAAAACCCAAATTACCCCAGCCAACACCATGGGCATATACCCAATGGCATGCGCTTTCGCATTGTGTCCAGCACCAAAAATGATGATTAAATAGGTAGAGAAACCAAATGCCAAAGCACCTAACACAGCTAACTTCCATTCTGCATTTAATGCGGTAAGCACCAATAAAAACCCTAAGAAATACAAGAAAAGATAGTCAGCAGGTCTTGGTAAGAATCGCAATAATCCATCCACTTTTTTAATATAATCATTTGGATAATATGCACTTAACTGATACGCAGGCATACCACTAAAAGCGGCCCCTGTCCAATATGGTTCTGCCTCATTTTCAACTCTGTAATCTACAATTTCTTTAGACATACCTTTAAACTGAACAATATCGCTCTGTTTAATTTTTTGCCCTTTTAAAACCGGATTGAAATAGGTAATTGACGCAATTATAAAAATAACAATTGCGATTAGGTAAGGTGCTAGTTGTTTAATTTTCATATCAATCTACTTCTTCATAATCTACATATTCACCAACAGAATTATTGCTTTGATTTGTTTTCAAAGGTTTTTTATCAATAATCGTTTCACCTTCTTTTACATTCGGGTTTTGTTGTCGATTCTGTTGTTGATTTTGTGCTTTTTCCTGCATTTTATGTACCATTTTTTTCATCAAATATGGCGCAAACAACTTCGCCAAAAATTTAAATATATAGTAAATTAATACAATGATTATTATAGTTCTAATAAAACTCATAGGTCCTGCTTCCTGCATATTTCAATTAAATAAAATCAAAAGTAACAATTTGAAATCAACTTTAACGTTAAGAATATACAAAAAACTTTAGTAAAAG
>Ga0209395_1001092_pt1 | contig 38906 bp, 30 predicted proteins | sample GOMGulsemesocosm_3_FD_184635 | JGI IMG/M metagenome (GOLD analysis project Ga0209395, IMG submission 184635) | Methane-oxidizing microbial communities from mesocosms in the Gulf of Mexico - GOM9D Gulf of Mexico (SPAdes) (version 2) | ecosystem: Environmental > Aquatic > Marine > Cold seeps...
GCCTAGGCTGAAGATGGCGTGATCACCTATGATGGAAGCGCGGTAGCTACACGATCAAAGGTACGTGCGCATATTGGTTCCGTCACACCATTGGCGCGATTGTGAACGGCTGCATTCAGGCGGGTCTAACAATTGAGGAACTGACGGAGCATCCCCACTCCAACCGCGAAGTGAATTTTGACACCTTTGAACGCCAAACCGCCCAACTTCCCATGTGCTTTAGCCTGATCGCGCGACGTTAAAATGCAAAACGCCGGACCAATTGCCCGGCGTTTTATGTAAAGATTTTAAAGCTTTAACCGCGCCCGAGCTTTTCATATAGTGCGGCCTTCACGGCTGGTGGCACAAACTTCTTGACGTCGCCATCGAGGCGCGCAATCTCTTTCACCAGTTTAGACGCGATCGCCTGGTGTTTTGCGTCGGCCATAAGAAAGACAGTTTCAATCGTTGAATCCAACGATCGGTTCATGCCAACCATCTGATATTCATACTCAAAATCAGCCACAGCTCGCAGACCGCGGATAATCACCTGCGCACCAACATCACGGGCGCAATGGATCAATAGATTCTCAAACGGATGGGCGACAATTTCGGTGCCGGTTTCTTTCGAAAGCTCGGCACATTCTGCCTCAATCATCGCAACCCGTTCTTCCAAGGTAAACATAGGCCCCTTGTCACGATTGATCGCAACACCAATCACAAGCCGGTCAACCAACTGCGCACCACGGCGAATTATGTCAAGATGCCCGTGGGTTACAGGATCGAACGTACCAGGGTATAGGCCAATGCGCATGAGGCGCTCCTCTTGTGTTTCCAATGCACGCAACAATATTGCGCTTAGGATTGCAAGAAATTTCTGCAGCGCAGAATGACGCGGGGCAAAGTGGGGGCCAGCCCCCGCACCTCCGGAGTATTGATCGCAAGATGAATAAAGCCGAGCTTAATGCCCCATGATCATCCCTTGTAGTGCCTCTTTTTCCATTGAAAGTTCAGATAGCTGCGCCTTTACGACGTCACCAATCGAGATCAGCCCAACCATACGTCCACCGTCCAAAACCGGCATGTGGCGGAAGCGCCCTTCGGTCATCTGTACAAGAATGGCATCCGAATTATCACTGAGTGAGCAGGTTACAAGTTTCTTCGTCATCAACGCATCAACCGTGTCCTTCAAACAGCCAGCACCGCGTTTGCCTAGTTCACGCACAATGTCACGTTCAGACAAGATTCCATCCACCGTATTTCCATCTGCTGAAATCACGACTGTGCCGATCCTTTTTTCCGAAAGCATCGCCGCCGCGTCAGACACGCTGGCCCCCGGCTTCAAAGTTACAACACCTTGTCCGGCTTTGGATTTCAGGATCTGTTGTACAAGCATGCGAGCCTCCTCATATATGAATATATCTTCAGCGTGGCGCTGCCTGCCCCCACTGTCAAGCCTGCGCTCAGCACATTCCTTCGAGGCGGGCGACTTCACGACGGATTTCACGGGCCAGCGCAGTGGAAAAGCGGTTCAGCCTCTCCACCCTGCGCTCATCTGCATGGCGCACCAGATAGAAACTGCGTGTAAGCGAGAGTTGATCCATCAAAATGCGCTGGATCCCGGCATCTGCAGCTGCGGGAATGGCAAAATCATGCACCACAGCAATGCCCGCGCCCTGACGCATGAAGTTAAACTGTACCGAGAAGGAATTCGAAGAAAGTTGCACCTTTTCCGCCTGCATATCGCTAAGATAGTCCAGCTCCTTGTCAAAGATCATATCAGGGATATAGCCAATCAGACGGTGATGCTTCAGATCGGAAAGAGACGAGATTTCAGCGTGTTGCTTTAGGTAACCCTCTGTAGCGGCCAAATGCAGATGATAATCCGACAGTTTTTGCACAAGCAAACGGCCAGTATCGGGGGGGGAAACAGTCACGGCCATGTCTGCTTCACGTTTTGACAGATTAAACACGCGTGGAAGCGCAACGATCTCAACCTCAAGCCCAGGATTTTCATCGCATATTTTTGCGCAAACCTGGGGCAGCAAATAGTTGGCCGAGCCATCCGGCGCGCCAAGGCGGATCGTACCGGTCAGCAGGCCGGACTGGCCACGCAGCTCCTCCTCACCCAGATGCAAAGCTTGTTCGGCACGCGTGGCATGGGCCAGCAGGCGTTCGCCCTCATCCGTCAAAGCATATCCTTGCGGGGATTTCAGAAACAATGGCGCACCCAAAGCATCTTCAAGGCGTGATATCCGACGTGCGACCGTGGCCGGATCAAGCTTCAACCCTTTACCCGCACGGGAAATGCTTTCTTCCCGAGCCACCGCCAGAAACACCCGCGTATCATCCCAATTCATGCGCATACCCTTGCATTTTTGCAAAACCTCTTTGTGAAATTACGGCTTTTACAGACAGAATTGCAAGTGTAACCTGCCCCCAACACGAAAACCTTAAAGGGAGAGTTTTGATGCAAAACATCGGTCATTTCATCAACGGCGCAGAAGTTGCAGGCACATCCGGCCGCACCAGCGACGTTTTCAACCCAGCAACCGGCGAAGTTCAAGCCAAATTGGCAACCGCAACTGCTGCTGAAGTTAACGACTTCGTTGCAAAAGCTGCTGCTGCTCAGCCTGCATGGGGCGCAACCAACCCACAAAAACGCGCCCGCGTTATGATGGCAATGGTTGGCCTGATGAACCGCGACATGGACAAGCTGGCAGAAGCCCTGTCCCGTGAGCACGGCAAAACCATCCCTGACGCAAAAGGCGATCTACAGCGTGGCCTCGAAGTTATTGAATATTGCATCGGCGCACCTGAGCTGCTGAAAGGTGATTATACTGACGGCGCGGGCCCTGGCATCGACATGTATTCCATGCGTCAGCCTTTGGGTGTTGTGGCTTCCATCATGCCGTTCAACTTCCCTGCGATGATGCCACTCTGGCATGTTGGTCCTGCACTTGCTTGTGGTAATGCTGTGGTTCTAAAACCATCCGAGCGTGACCCATCTGTTCCAATGATGCTGGCTGAATTGTTTGTTGAAGCTGGCTTGCCTGCTGGTTGTTTCCAAGTTGTGAACGGTGACAAAGAAGCCGTTGATGCGCTGCTTGACAATGAAACCATCCAGGGCGTTTCCTTCGTGGGTTCCACCCCGATTGCGCAATATATCTACTCACGTGCAACTGCCAACGGCAAACGTGCACAATGCTTCGGCGGCGCGAAAAACCACATGATCATCATGCCGGACGCTGATATTGATCAAGCGGCTGACGCTCTGATCGGTGCTGGTTTTGGCGCGGCTGGCGAACGCTGCATGGCGATCTCTGTTGCTGTGCCTGTAGGCGAAGAAACTGCTGACAAACTGATCGAAGCATTGGTTCCACGCGTCGAAAAACTGCGTGTTGCGCCTTACACTGATGGCAATGATGTCGATTATGGCCCTGTTGTCACAGCAGAAGCCAAACAGCGTATCCTTGGTCTGATCGAATCCGGCGTAGAGCAAGGCGCAGACTTGATCATCGATAACCGTGATTTCAAACTTCAAGGTTACGAAGACGGCTTCTTTGTTGGCCCACATCTGTTTGACAACGTGACCAAAGATATGGACATCTACACTCAGGAAATCTTCGGTCCGGTTCTGTCTGTTGTGCGCGCAAACGACTATGAAGAAGCGTTGGGTCTGGCAATGGATCACGAATATGGCAACGGCACCGCGATCTATACCCGCGATGGCGACACGGCCCGTGACTTTGCCCACCGTATCAACATCGGCATGGTCGGAATCAACGTGCCAATCCCTGTGCCGCTGGCATATCACACATTTGGCGGCTGGAAGAAATCCGTGTTTGGCGATTTGAACCAACACGGGCCCGACAGCTTCAAGTTCTACACACGCACCAAAACTGTGACCTCGCGCTGGCCATCAGGCATCAAAGAAGGCGGCGAGTTCAACTTCAAAGCAATGGACTAAGCTTTCGTTCACATGACAATTCTAGGGCGGCGCAAAAATGTGCCGCCCTTTTCTATGGGCACCGCGCAACGCCCCCCCTCTCCCAGCCCCTCGTCTCTAAGATATTGATCTTCCCCCAAACCCGTGTTCAAATCCTCAAAACAGTGAGGGCAAATCTATGGCGTATCTGCAACCAGATTTCACAATCGGCGTTGAGGAAGAATATCTTCTCGTCGATAAAGACAGCCTCGCGCTTGCCCCTGCCCCCGAAGAATTCATGGCCCGCTGCGTGTCTGAACTTAAAGGCCAGGCCAGCCCAGAATTTCTAGCGTGTCAAATAGAGGTCGGCACTAAGGTTTGCGCCGGAACCCCAGCCGCGCGGGAAGAATTAAAGCGTCTGCGCAGTTGCGTCGCCCGCGTCGCTGGGGATTACAATCTTGCCCCCATCGCGGCCTCTTGCCATCCGTTTTCCGACTGGAAAGACCAAACCCACACAGATCGCGAACGTTACAAAATTTTGAAACGTGATTTGGCCGGCGTTGGCTATCGAATGTTGATCTCAGGCATGCACGTTCACGTTGGAATTCCTGCGCAAGATCAACGCATTGATTTGATAAACCAACTGACCTATTTCCTCCCACATCTGCTGGCAATGTCCGGCTCGTCACCCTTCTGGCAGGGCCAGGATACCGGCATGAATTCTTATCGCTTAACCGTGTTTGACAACCTGCCACGTACAGGCCTGCCACCACAATTTTCCAGCTGGGGCGAATATCAAAGATCGGTTGATGCCCTAATTAATACCGGCGTGATTGAGGACAGCTCAAAAATCTGGTGGGACCTGCGCCCAAGTGCGAACTATCCCACAATTGAAAGCCGGATTTGCGATGTCTCCCCGTCGATCAACGGCAGCCTCAGCCTTGCAGCACTGACGCAATGTCTGACCCGGATGCTTTGGCGGTTAGCGCGCAGCAACCAACGCTGGCGCACGTATGACAATTTCCTCGTTTCAGAAAACCGCTGGCGGGCGCAACGCTATGGCGTATCTGAGGGGTTGATCGATTTTGGCGAAGGGTCAATCGTAGATTTCGCCACCCTTCTGGAAGAAATGATCGCCTTGGTTCAAGAGGATGCCGAGATCATGGGTGCCGTTCAAGACATTGAAAACGCACGACAGTTTACAACCAATGGGACGGCGTCAGATCGTCAACGCGCAGCATACGCTCAGGCACGTTCAACCGGGAAAACCCATGACGAAGCCCTCCGCGCGATCGTGACTTGGTTGATGGAGGCTTTCCACGAAGACCTGTAATCTTTCCTGATACGCCACAACGCAAAATTATTGAAAAACTCCTGTAACAATCTTTAATTAAACGCGTGTTCAGTTACAAAGACGACAGAGACGTCCCGGGAGGACCAGATGGATTTCGCGCTTACCGAAGAACAGACCCTGATTTTTGATATGGCCAAAGGCTTTGCCGATGAACACATCACGCCTTTTGCCTCTGAATGGGAGGCCGCCGGCACCGTCCCCAAAGAGCTTTGGGGCAAGATGGCCGAACTCGGTTTTGGTGGGTTGTATGTTTCTGAAAAGAACGGTGGATCCGGGCTAACACGGCTTGATGCAACCTTGGTGTTTGAAGCCCTTTCCGGCGCTTGCCCTGCCGTTGCCGCTTATCTGTCGATCCATAATATGTGCGCCGCAATGCTGGACAAATTCGGCTCTGACCATGTGATTGAGAACTGGCTAAAACCCGCTGTGCAACTCGACAAATTCCTCGCTTATTGCCTGACAGAACCGGGTTCTGGCTCCGACGCCGCGGCTCTAAAAACCCGCGCCGAAAAAACCGAAAACGGTTTCAGCCTGACGGGCACCAAAGCCTTCATTTCCGGTGGTGGTTATGCCGATGCCTATGTCGTCATGTGTCGCACTGGCGACGCGGGGCCGAAAGGTATCTCAACCATCGTGATCGATAACGGGACCGATGGTCTGTCATTTGGTGGACTTGAGAAAAAGATGGGTTGGCATGCCCAGGAAACCCGTCAGGTGCAGTTCGACAATTGCGAAGTCCCCGCGGAAAACCTAGTGGGCGAGGAAGGCCGCGGCTTTTCCTATGCGATGGCCGGGCTTGATGGCGGGCGCTTGAACATCTCGTCCTGCTCCCTTGGGGCGGCGCAAACTGCGCTGACAAAAACCCTGCAATATATGGGCGAACGTCAAGCATTTGGCAAAACCATCGACCAATTCCAAGCCCTACAATTCCGCCTCGCGGATATGGAAATCGAGCTGCAAGCCGCGCGTGTTTTCCTACGCCAAGCCGCTTGGAAATTGGATCAAGGCACACCGGATGCCACCAAATTCTGCGCCATGGCCAAACGTTTTGTGACCGAAACTGGATCAAAGGTCGCCAATGATTGCCTACAATTGCACGGTGGTTACGGCTATCTCGCGGATTACGGCATCGAGAAAATTGTGCGTGACCTGCGGGTACACGAAATCTTGGAAGGCACCAACGAAATCATGCGCATGATAGTCGCGCGGAACCTCTTGGCGGAGCGTGATTGATGGAAATTGTGAAGTCCGATGATATTTGGATCCGACGTGAAGGCAGCGCCGGGCACATCACTCTGACGCGCCCTAAGGCATTGAATGCGCTAAGTTATCAGATGGCGTTGGACGTTGAAAAGGCGCTGGATGCTTGGCGTGATGATGACACTATCCAACTGGTCCTTCTGGATGCGGAAGGTGAACGCGCCTTCTGTGCTGGAGGTGACATTCAGGAAATGTACGACACCGCACGCACTGGTGATTTTGAATACGGTCGAACCTTCTGGCGTGATGAATATCGCATGAACGCCAAAATGTTTGAATTCCCGAAGCCCGTTGTCAGCCTAATGCAGGGCTTTACCATGGGTGGTGGTGTTGGCATTGGGTGCCATGGCAGCCACCGCATAGTTTGCGACAGCTCACGCATTGCCATGCCGGAATGTGGCATCGGCCTTATCCCCGACGTCGGCGGCACATTAATTCTTGCGCGCGCACCGGGTCGCATGGGTGAATATATCGGCATGTCCGGCGTGCAACTGGGGGCAGCGGATGCAATTTATGCCGGATTTGCAGACTATTATGTGCCCCAAGATGCTTGGACTGATCTGATCTCCCAACTTTGTGACACTGGTGATCTGGGCACGATTGAAGCGCTTGCAACACAAGCCCCAGAGGGCCGATTACAGGCAATCCAATCCCTGGTTGATCGTCATTTCACCGGTTCCACCGCGCTTGATATCTTGCGCAACTTGGAAGCTGAAGAAACCGAATTCACAACCAAAACCGCCAAGGTTCTCCGCCGCAATTCCCCCTTGGCCATCGCGGCCACGGTTGAACTCGTACGTCGCGCACGTGGCGTAAAGGGCATTCGCGGGGCATTGGAACAGGAATACCGCTTCACGCATCGGGCGGCCTCTGATGGCGATTTCATTGAGGGCATCCGCGCCCAAATCATCGACAAAGACCGCAACCCAAACTGGAAACATGCCTCTATTGAGGATCTAAACCCAGTGGATGTCACAAAAATGCTGATGCCGGTTCCCGGTATAAAGCCAGAATTTGAAGGAATTGAACCATGAAAATCGGATTTATCGGCCTAGGCAATATGGGCCACCACATGGCCCGCAATCTGGCCTCTGCGGGTCATGAGGTAGCAGGATTTGATCTCAGTGCACCCTGCCCTGAAGGCGTAACGAAAGCTGACAGTGCTGTGGGCGTCGCAGCGGGTGCGGATGTGGTTGTGACCATGTTGCCAAATGGCGCGATCCTGAAATCTGTTGCAGCCGAAATCATTCCGGCAATGCCGGCAGGGGCCGTGTTGTGCGACTGTTCCACCGTGGATGTGGAAAGCGCACGCATCGTGGCTGAGAACGCACAAACCGCAGGCCTCATGGCGGTTGATGCACCGGTCTCTGGCGGTATTGGCGGCGCGGATGCAGGTACGTTAACCTTCATGGCTGGCGGCACCGATCAAGGGTTTAACAAGGTATCAGAACTTTTTGACATTATGGGACAAAAGTCCGTTCACTGTGGTGATTCCGGTGCTGGTCAGGCTGCAAAAATATGCAACAATATGATCCTTGGTATCACCATGGCCGGCACCTGCGAAGCTTTCGCCTTGGCAGATAAGCTCGGCCTTGATCGTCAGAAAATGTTTGATGTTGTTAGCACGTCTTCCGGCTACTCTTGGTCAATGAATGCCTATTGCCCAGCCCCCGGTGTTGGCCCAACTTCCCCCGCCGATAACGATTACAAACCCGGTTTCGCGGCCGAACTGATGTTGAAAGACCTGCGTCTGTCACAACAGGCGGCAGAAGTGGCCGACGCTGACACCCCAATGGGTGAACGTGCGACCGAACTTTATTCGACTTTCGTTGAGGACGAAAATGGCCTGGGGATGGATTTCTCTGCGATGTTGCCACGTTTCGAAAAGCGCGGTCGCAGCTGAGAAATGATTGATTTGCGGCAAAAATAACGTCGCAAACATACTTGTCGGGTCACGGTCGCCTCTTCACTATGGTCATAACACACCATAAACGAGGCCGCCCGTGACCCTTTCTTTTGCCGATTTCGCCGCGAACCTAACCTATGACGCCCTGCCGCCAGAGGTGCTTCAAGTGCTGCGGCGCAGCTTCACCGACACCATCGGCGTCGCGGCGATTGGATCCACCACAGAGATGTCTGAAGCGGCGCATAAAGGGGCTGCGGCGATGTTCGGCGTCAGCACTTCCGGCACCGCGCGGACCTTGATGCGTGGCACAAAACTGTCTCCAGCTGGGGCTGCTATGGCCGGTGCATTCACCATCGATTCAGTGGATGCCCATGACGGCACCTCTCCCTGTAAAGGTCACGCTGGCAGCGCTATTTTTCCAGCCCTGATGGCAGTTGCCGATGCAGAAAACTCCCTTGGTCGCCTAATGGATGGCAAGACCTTCGCCATGCTTCTGGCCCTTGCTTATGAGGTCAGCTACCGAGCAGGCTTGGCCCAACATGCAACCTGCACCGATTACCACACTTCCGGAGCTTGGACTGCCGTCGGCGTGGCCGCTGCCGTGGCCCGCCAGTTGGGTGGCAATAAAGAAATGATCCGCCACGCCGCTGGTATCGGCGAATACCACGGCCCCCGCAGCCAAATGATGCGCTGCATTGATTTCCCAACCATGCTGCGCGATGGCGTTGGCTGGGGCGCGCCTACCGGCGTGACCGCAGCCTATCTTGCGCAGGCTGGATTCACAGGTTCCCCCGCACTGACCTGCGAGGGCGAGGCAGAATCCCCTTTCTGGAGCGACCTTGGCAGCGCTTGGCGTCTGGTTGAAGACACCCATTACAAACCCTATCCCTGCTGTCGCTGGGCGCATCCATCGGTGGATTCGGTGGCCGATCTCATGCAGGAACATGGGTTGCATCACAGCCAAGTCGCCTCAATTGAGATCAAGACATTCCACAACGCCACCCGCCTCGCAGGACACGCCCCGCAAAGCCTGGATGAGTTTGCCTATGGTATCGCCTTTCCGGTTGCTACTATGGTTGTACGTGGCCAAATCGGCGCAACTGAGTTGACACGTGAAACCCTGCAAGATCCTGACATAAAACGAATTTCACAAGCAACAACTTTGGTTGATGACCCATATTACACCAAGATCAGTGTCGGCAAACGCTGGGCTGAGGTCAGCATGACACTAACCGATGGCCGTGTGGTCAAAGCAGATCCCCGCACCCCGCGCGGTGACACCGACCTCCCTCTGTCAGATCAAGAAATCAGTGACAAATTCCATCTCTTCGCAGATCCTGTTCTTGGTGCAGCATCTGCGCGTGAAATTGAAAGCCTTACCGGCAATTTTGATCAGTTGAGCGCGAACGACTTCAAACATTTGATGCTAAAATGCACTCAAGGCAAGCCACAATGACAAAATGTAAATGGCTGGACCACAAATCCAAAGCTTTGAAAAGCACGGCTAATCCCACGACCATAGCAAGGACGGATCTCGTATTCGAGCCACAAGATTTGGTTCCGAAAAGCTGACATATAATGAACAGAGCTGCTTAACCCGGCCCCTGATAAATCAAAAGCATGCGCCAATGCCCGCTCTCCCAAGACCCCAGTCACTACCAACATAACAAAACCATCACACTCTCATTTTCGGTTCTTCAAATATCCCGGGGTCCGGGGCAGAGCCCCGCTGCCGCTACCCTTTCAAGCTTACTCCGCCGCCAGCGTCTTCCCCGCCAACATATTTTTCAAGTAATGCCCGGTGTGACTACGTGGCTCCATCGAGACTTTTTCGGGTGTGCCAGCAGCAACCAACTCCCCCCCACCATCGCCCCCTTCAGGGCCAATATCCAAGATCCAGTCGGCAGTTTTCACAACATCAAGATTGTGCTCAATCACCACAACAGAATTTCCCTGATCCACTAGTTCGTGCAGCACTTCCAGCAGTTTACGCACATCTTCAAAGTGCAGACCCGTCGTTGGTTCATCCAAGATATACAACGTACGCCCCGTGGATCGCTTCGCCAGTTCCTTAGACAGCTTCACACGTTGCGCTTCCCCGCCAGACAGTGTCGTCGCCTGCTGCCCAACCTTGATATACCCAAGCCCGACTCGCATAAGTGCATCCATCTTGTCACGGATCGATGGCACTGCTTGGAAGAACTGCTGTGCATCCTCAACCGTCATGCCAAGAACGTCGGCTATGCTCTTACCTTTAAACTTAATTTCTAAGGTTTCTCGATTATAACGCGCGCCATTACAGGTCTCACAAGTCACGTAAACATCCGGCAGAAAGTGCATCTCAATTTTGATTACACCATCACCCTGACAGGCCTCACACCGCCCACCTTTGACGTTGAAACTGAACCGTCCCGGCTTATATCCACGCGCACGCGCTTCCGGCAGCCCGGCAAACCAGTCGCGGATAGGCGTGAAGGCCCCGGTATAGGTCGCGGGATTTGATCGCGGCGTGCGCCCAATGGGCCGCTGGTCGATATCAATCACCTTATCAAGATGTTCCAAGCCCTTAATGCTTTCACAAGGCGCCGGCGTCTGCCGCGCACCATTCAACCGCATAGAGGCCGTTTTGAACAATGTCTCAATTGTCAGCGTCGATTTACCGCCGCCAGAAACCCCGGTCACACATGTGAATTTGCCCAAGGGGAAATCCACAGTGACGTTTTTCAGATTGTTCCCCGTGGCCTTTTTCACGGTGACCTTTTTCCCACTGCCCTTCCGGCGTTTTGCCGGCACGGCAATCTCACGAATACCAGTAAGGTATTGACCGGTAACAGAAACCGGGTCAGCACAAATCTCAGCAGGCGTGCCTTCGGCCACAACTTGGCCCCCGTGCACCCCGGCCCCCGGGCCGATATCAAAAACGTAATCCGCCTCGCGGATTGCCTCTTCGTCGTGCTCAACCACAATCACCGTATTACCCTGATCACGCAGGTTTTTCAGAGTCGTCAACAAGCGCCCATTGTCACGTTGATGTAGCCCGATGGATGGCTCATCCAACACGTAAAGCACGCCTGTCAGCCCCGAACCAATCTGGCTTGCCAGACGAATACGTTGGCTTTCACCGCCAGAAAGCGTACCCGAATTACGGCTGAGCGACAGATATTCCAGCCCGACATTGTTCAGGAACCCAAGACGTTCCCGGATCTCTTTTAGGACCGCGCGGGCAATTTCATTTTTCTGCTTCGACAGACTTTCCGGAGCGTTGGTAACCCAATCCAAGGCTTCGCGGATCGACATCTGAACCACTTGGCCAACATGAATCCCGGCGATCTTCACCGCGAGGGCCTCGTCGCGCAAACGGTAGCCTTCGCAGGCCTCACAGGGGCGATTATTCTGGTAACGTTCAAATTCTTCGCGGATAAAATTGCTGTCCGTCTCGCGATAACGCCGTTCCATATTCGGCACGACGCCTTCAAAGCTGCGGCTGATTTCATAAACGCGGCCTGAATCATCATAGCGGAACGGGATCTCGTCGCCGTCGGAACCGTAAAGGAAAACCTGTTGAATATGCTTTGGCAAGTCTTTCCAAGGTGTCTTAGCATCAAATTCGTAGTGCTTGGCAATCGCTTCAATCGTTTGCAAGAAATAGGGTGACTTCCCCTTACGCCAAGGGGCGATTGCCCCATCCGACAGACGCAAAGACTGATCTGGCACCATCAGGCGTTCATCAAAAAACAACTCGACCCCAAGGCCATCACATTCCTGGCACGCCCCAAAAGGTGCATTGAAAGAAAACAAGCGGGGTTCAATCTCTGGAATAGTGAAGCCACTGACAGGACAGGCAAAGTTCTCACTAAAGGTGAAACGTTCCGGGTCGCCTTCCTTCGGTGCCGTTTCCAGCACTGCGATCCCATCGGCAAGGTCGAGTGCCGTGCGAAAGCTATCCGCCAGACGCGTTTCCATACCTTCACGTACAACAATCCGATCAACCACAACATCAATGTCATGGCGATATTTTTTGTCCAACGTCGGTGGCGTATCCAACTCGTAGAATTCGCCATCCACCTTCACCCGCTGAAAACCCTGCTTACGCAGATCAAGGAATTCTTTCCTGTATTCCCCCTTGCGGTCACGGATCATCGGAGCCAGCAGATAACCGCGAGTGCCTTCCTCCATGGTCATCACACGATCAACCATGTCTTGTACTTGCTGCGCCTCAATCGGTTTGCCGGTGGCGGGGGAATAAGGTGTGCCAGCACGCGCAAAAAGCAGCCGCAGATAGTCATAAATCTCGGTCACGGTGCCAACGGTGGAGCGTGGATTTTTTGATGTCGTCTTCTGTTCAATCGAGATCGCAGGCGACAGGCCCGAAATATGATCAACGTCAGGTTTCTGCATCATATCAAGGAATTGGCGCGCATAAGCGCTTAGGCTTTCGACATACCGCCGCTGCCCTTCGGCATAGATCGTGTCAAAGGCCAAGCTTGATTTTCCAGATCCCGACAGGCCCGTGATCACCACCAGCTGATCGCGCGGAATATCCACGTCGATGTTCTTCAGGTTATGTTCGCGCGCACCGCGCACTTCGATCTTCTTTAACTCGGCCATTTCCGCCCCCGTTTGAACAGGTACAGAGATAGGGGATTAACCAAGCCGCGCCAAGACAAAAGTTAGAACTAACAGTGAACAAAGTCGTGACTACTGACAAAGTAATTCAACAATCACGCGCAATGGTGACATTATCACTGACCAAAGCTGCGCCCGTCATGATAATGTGCAAAACATCGCGGCCATGCAGCCTCGACTGTCAATTCAAAAAGGATCAGTGCAGTGTTTAACTTTCTAAAGGCCATAAGTGCTGGAAAAATTGACACCAAGGATGCAATGGAACGGATCAAAGCAGGCACACTGACCTTGATTGATATCCGTGATCAGCATGAGATTCACAACACTGGCATCGCCAGCGCCGCCCTACATATCCCTATGGGGTCTCTGCCAGAACACGCGAATCCAAGCCACCGGAAATGTCATAAGGATCTATGCGTTCACACGCCTGTTGCGCTGTATTGTGCATCTGGTGCGCGATCAAGCATGGCCGCACAGACCCTGCGCAACATGGGTTATAGAGAAGTGCACAATTTTGGTAGTTTGGCAGACTGGCAAAGGGCTGGCGGCACAATTAACAATCGCTAACCGCCAGTACCCATTCGTTTACATATGAATGGCGCGCCCATAAGCATCGAGCACAGATTCATGCATCATTTCAGACAAAGTCGGGTGCGGAAAGACGGTGTGCATTAGGTCTTCCTCTGTGGTCTCAAGCTGGCGACCGATCACATAACCTTGGATCATTTCAGTCACCTCAGCACCCACCATATGCGCACCCAAAAGTTCGCCCGTCTTGGCGTCAAACACGGTCTTAACCATGCCCTCAGGCTCACCCAAGGCGATGGCTTTCCCATTGCCAATAAAGGGAAAACGTCCAACTTTGACATCAAACCCCAACTCTTTGGCTTTGGCTTCACTATAGCCAACACTGGCCACCTGTGGGTGACAATAGGTACAGCCCGCAATAGATTCAGGGCGCACCGCATGTACCTTTTGGCCTGCGATTTTCTCAGCAACCATCACACCTTCATGGCTGGCTTTATGGGCAAGCCATGGGGCTCCGGCGATATCACCAATGGCATAAAGCCCAGGCACTCCAGTTTCGCAATATTCGTTAACAACCACATGGGTCCGGTCAAGTTTTACGCCAAGTTCTTCTAGCCCCAACCCTTCGACATTGCCAACGATGCCAACCGCTGAAATTACGGTGTCAAATTCCTGCTTCTCAACCTTGCCACCGACTTCAATATGGGCGGTGACTTTATCTGCGGCACGATCCAGCTTTTTGACCATCGCTTTTTCCATAATCTTCATGCCCTGCTTCACGAATTGCTTCTTCGCGAAGGCCGAAATCTCAGCATCTTCCACTGGCAAGACACGATCCATGACCTCAACAACTGTGGTATCTGCGCCCAGAGTGTTGAAAAAGCTCGCAAATTCGATACCAATCGCACCAGAACCAATCACCAGCAGCTTTTTCGGCATATGTGGCGGGTTCAGCGCGTGTTTATATGTCCAAACACGTTTGCCATCGGCTTCAAGCCCCGGGAGTTCGCGCGCACGCGCACCGGTGGCAAGAATGATGTCTTTCGCTTTCAGCGTCTCAACACCCTTATCAGTGGTGACACTCACCTCTCCCTTACGGGCGATTTTTGCGGTGCCCATCACGACGGCAATTTTATTCTTTTTCATCAGATGGCCGATACCACCAGAGAGTTGTGCCGCAACACCGCGAGAGCGCTTCACAACCTTATCAAGGTCATAGCTGATGCTATCTGCGGAAAGGCCATAGTCGCCCGCGCGCTGCATCAGGTGGAAAACTTCAGCGGAACGCAGCAAAGCTTTCGTCGGAATACAGCCCCAGTTCAGGCAGATCCCACCCAGATGTTCGCGTTCAACAATCACAACCTTTTTGCCAAGCTGCGCGGCACGGATTGCGGCAACATAGCCGCCAGGGCCAGCACCCACGACAATAACATCATAAGAGGCAGAAGACGGTTTAGCAGACATAGGGGCGCTCCAGGTAAAAACGATAGTTCGACGTTAAACTATATTTCCACCGGTTTCAATATCTCTGTAAAATCGGATCAAAAAACGCAAAACCGCCCCTGGAAAACCAAAGGCGGTTCAATAAATCTGTTGGTTCGCGTCAAACGCTTACGGCATCCACAGCGGCGCTATAGCCACCTTCGGCCAAAAATGCGGCTTCTGGCACGGTGATCTGACGTTCAAGCGCTTCATTGCGATACGGAAAACGACCGAAGCGGCGGATCACTTCGCGATGTGCTTTGGCATGCAAGAGGTTCCCGTCGCCCGATTCAGGCATCCGTGTCAGCATCAGGCGCACACAGCGTTCCTGATCACATAGACACTCAGAATGCATCAGTGGCAAATAGACGAACTGACGCTCGGGTTCGCTGATACGCATGTCCCAGCCTTTGTCGATCGCTTTTTTCGCCACCTTGCGCGCCAGAAGATCCGTTGAAAATGCTTTGTGAGTACCGCGGAACATGTTGCGCGGGAATTGATCCAGTAGGATCAAAAGCGCAAGTGTGCTTTCCGGCTTTGATGTCCAACCGCAGAGCTTGCCATCACGCCCTGCCTCCCACATCGCTTCAAACCTATCGCGGATTTCGGCGTCAAGCGCCTCACCACCCATATACCAGTCACTTGGCTTCTTCTCCGTCAGCCAAAACGACAGAACCTCATCTGGGGTATGCATCCGGAACCCTCCTCCATACGCATTTATAGTCTCTACGCCATTAAGCGTTACAAAAGTTTTACATATTTTCAATGGGAAACCAGCTCATCTACGCCAAATAGTTGCCCGTATGCGACTAATGTACCCACGTTAGCGCCAACAGGGCAGTTGGCGCTATACTTTAAGGCATTAAACGGCGTCTTCCTCTGCCGCCTCTTCCTGTGCTTCGATGAATACCTCTTGGGCAACTTCAACTGCAACAGCAGTCGCGGATTGCAGAACCGGCGTCCATGTACCACTGTCTTCAACGCTTACTGTCGGTCGCTGCGTCATACGGTAAACGGCGTATGCGGTAAGAAACGTCATCAGAACGCCGATATAGATGTAGAAACCTTCCGGTCCAAAAATCTGCATCGTCCACCCCGTTACAACCGGACCAGCAATCGCGCCGAGGCCGTTGGCAAACACCAAACCACCTGAGGCTGCCGCCATATCTTCAGGATCAAGAAAGTCATTCGTATGCGCAATCGCAAGGCCGTAAAGAGGGTTGGACATCCCGCCAATGATAAAGGCTGCAACGAGAAGGAGTTGATAGTTGTCCCCCGCCATATAGCCAATCAGCGTTCCGAAAATGCCAATCCCCGAGACAATGCCAATCAATTGGCGACGGTCCATACGGTCGGAAATCCAGCCAATGGGATACTGACAGACCATCGCCCCGATATATAGCGACGATACAAAGATCGACAATTCACCCACGCTCATGCCGACTTGGGTCGCATAAACCGCGCCCATGCCGAATTGTGCGGCAAAGATTGCGCCCAGTACAGCCACCGAGACACAGCCCAGCGGGGACCGGTTGAACAGGTCCTTCACGGACATCGCCTTAGCAGTTTCGAAGGCGGGCGTTGGGCTGATTGACAGCAAAATCGGCGCGAAAGAAACCGAAACCAAAACCGATGAAATCACAAATAGTGTATAACCAGAGGTATCAGCGAGGTTCAGGATACCCTGTGCAGAAACGATCCCAACCATCTGCACAATCAAGTACAGGGACAGGGATTTACCGCGGTTTTCATTGGATGATGCGTTATTCAACCAACTTTCCGCGGTCACATACACGCCCGAGAAACAGAAACCGATGATGATGCGGCCAAGGGTCCAAGCCACCGGATCTGTCAAGGTTGGGTACAGGATCAACACCGCAGAAATGAAGGACGCAAGGGCTGCGAACACCCGCACATGCCCCACACGCCGGATCATCCCAGGCGCCATGCGTGAGCCACCAAGGAAGCCGAGGAAGTAGCCTGACATAATGATCGAAAGCGAGAAAGTTGAGAAGTCATTTGCGCTGCCGACAACGCCCAAAAGTGACCCTTGTAGACCGTTACCCACCATCAAAAGGCCCATGCCCAAAAGCAGCGCCCAAGAGCTTTTCAGAACTTCAAACATCGCGTTTCCTCAAATGATCAGGCCCCGTATTCCGGGGGAATAGAATTTTTCTGAGCCTTACTACGGCGCATGTTGCGAAACCGTGCAGGAACGACGCATCAACGTCGCCTTCGGTCATTTTGTCGCATTAGAGGTTTTTTTGACAGGTTTTTCGCCGATCGGGATCGGAGTTCAGCCCTTTGGCAGCAACAACGAACTGTCACCATAGGAAAAGAAGCGGTAGCCCTCTTCAATTGCATGGGCATAAATCCGTTTCATCTCATCCACGCCCATCAAGGCAGAAACAAGCATCATCAGGGTTGATTTCGGCAAATGGAAATTGGTCATGAGGCCATCGGCGACTTTAAAATCAAAGCCTGGAGTGATGAAAATATCAGTTTCGTCACAAAATGGTGTAATCGTCCCGCTGTCGCGTGCGGCACTTTCAATCAACCGCAACGCCGTTGTGCCCACAGGAATAATACGCCCACCGGCAGCTTTGGTCGCAGCGATTTCCGCCGCAGCCTGCGCAGAAACCTCGCCCCATTCCGCGTGCATTTTATGATCGCTCACGTCATCCACCTTCACCGGTAGAAACGTCCCAGCCCCAACATGCAGCGTGACATGGGTGAAGTCGACGCCAATCGCGGCCAGTTGATCTAACAACGCTTGGTCAAAATGCAGGCTAGCGGTCGGGGCAGCAACAGCCCCTGAATTGCGCGCGAAAACCGTCTGATAGTCTGTGTTATCCTGGTCGTCGGCGGCACGTTTTGCTGCAATATATGGCGGCAAGGGCATTTGCCCTACGCGCGCAAGCGCTGCATCAAATTCATCACCCGTGGCATTGAATTCAAGCAAAGCCGCACCATCATCACGCCCAATAACGCGGGCGTTAAAGCCTTCGCCAAATTCTATGTCTTCACCATCTTTCACCTTGCGCAAAGGCTTTAGCAACGCACGCCAGCCACCGGGAACTTCGCCCGAAGGCTCCAGCAAGGTGACTTCGATTTTCGCTGAAACTCGCCCCTGCACACTGTCACGAAACCGTTGCCCGGTCAGGCGTGCTGGGATCACCTTAGTATCGTTCAAAATCAAACGATCACCAGCGCGTAAAAACTGGCCAAGGTCGTGCACATGATGGCCCGACAGCTGCAAATCATCCCCCACCCCCTGCGCCAGCAACATGCGCGACGCCGTGCGCGGCACCGCAGGGCGCGTCGCGATAAGATCTTCAGGAAGGGCGAAATCAAAATCAGACAGTTTCATAGGCACCCTTTGCGATATTCCGAGACAACAGGCAAGCAAAAGCCTACTCAGGGGTGGGTTCGTCTGTTTCAGAAGTGAATTCGTCTGATGGAGGCTCAGGCGCGCGCCCCCGGAATATGTCGCGCAGAATTCCCGGTGTTAGGATGGATAGCGGATTGACCCGCACATTCGGCTCATTCGCTGTACCACCCAGACGATAGTTAAAACCAAACAACCCCTCGCCCTGACGTGAAACCGCAGCCCCAACGCTGTTCAGAATATAGATGGGAGATACCACACCCCGCAAATCAAGGCCGGCATTTTCAAGCGTATAAATCCCCTCCATCGACACCCCAAGAGAGAGCCCAACAGCACTGCCTTGCAGCAGGTTCACATGAGATGGCGTAAGGATAAACTGCGATACCACATTGTCGAATTGGATGCCTTCGCCATTCAGCTGCTGTAGAAGACCAACCACGGAAATAGCCCCCAATATATCGGCCAATGCCGGTGCACCGCGCACTTTCACGTTCTGCGCCGTGAGCTGACCATCGTATTGACCATTCTCGGCACGTGGCACAAGAAACAGATCCATCGATCCTTCAAACAATTTTGAAAACACACCGGCCGAACGCATTACAGCCCCTGCATCATTGCTGCGAATGCGCACAGAAGTGCCCTGTTCCGTTGGCGTTAACCGTCCTGTGATTGCAGCCGCTCCATTCACCAACCCGGCAAATTCCCCGTTCAGTGCGGGCGATGTCCCAAGAGTACCACGCATATTGTGGATCGCAATACTATCGGTCACTTGCAGCCGATCAAGTGCCAAGGTGATAGGGGTATTTTGCCCGCCTGTGCCACCACTTCCTCCCTGACCGAAGGTCGTGCGTCGTATATCTACGCGCCCGCCTTGCACCGAAATGGCTGGGTTTTGACCAGCCCCACGTGCCGTCAAGATCACAGGTGCATCAAGCCAACTTCCCACTGTGACACGTTCAAATCGTGCCTCTCCGAAGCTATTGTTATCGTTCAGAACAACTTCACCCACGGCGTTCAAGCCATTACTTTCAAGACGAAGTTGATCAATACGTACGGGTGATCCTAGACGCCCCGTGACCTCAAGACTGCCACCGGAATTTGGGGATTTGGACCAGCCAATTTCGCCAATCCGCAGGCCAACCCCGCGCAGGTCTGAACTCAGTCGCATACGCGGAGCCTGGCCTCTTTCCAAATCAATCTCAAACTGGCCGCGCCCTTCGCCACTCAGGAAACCTTCTGGCATGGCAATCCCAAACTCATCAAGAAAGGCTTGGTCCAGCGTCACCTGTCCGGAAACGGACGACAGCCCAGCATCCTCTTTTGCCAGACTTTGCCGCCAAAGCGCATCAAAACGCGCGCCATCCGTGCTCTCGTCAGTCGCGGAAATCCGGCCTGCACCGGAAATTTCCAGATGCGTATTATCTGCAAAGACCCGCATCCCGTCGCCAATTACCCACCTACCCGGCACGATCTGATCCGTGCGCATATCATGCAGCACCGCACGCGCTTCAAACGGCACATCCTCGGCTTGCAAGGCTTTGCGCAATGGCACAATAATATCTGCGGATACCGCAGCAGAGCCACGGGCCAGATCAACCGGTAGATCGGCTTTTGTCAGGAACTCGAACGGCTGCTGATCAAGCAAAGATGTGACCGCAGTAATGGCCCCGCTTGCCTGAAGATCCACCAGCAAATCCGGAGGGGTCAACCGCACATCTTCGATGGTCAAAACTGTGCCATTGACGGCAAGCGCCCCCCCCTGCGGCGGCATGACATTGCCCTCGTCAGCAACCAGAACAAACCGGTTGTCATACAATGATCCATATCCACGCCCCCCCGTAATTGTGGGCAATCGCCGCATAAAGCGTACTTCAGAATCTACAAAATCAAATTGCATCGAAACCACGGGTTTTCCCCCGGGGGCCAACCGCAGGGCCGCATTCGCAGGCCCTATCATTCCGCTTAAAATATTGGCATCAAGCCATTTGCGCGTGTTCGGTGCCGCAGCCAGTGGCCAAAGCGCCACGACGGAACGTGCCTCCATCTGGTCTAGCGTTACATCCATCGCCACTTCCCAGCCACCAGGTTTTGCCGCAACAGATCCCTGCGCAATCAGATGCGCATCACCCTGCTGTAACATCGCCTGCCCCAAAGTCAGCGTAAATGGGTTGAGTTCGAGGCGCATTTCCACAGCGCCATTGTCCAGTGACACGGGATCAGCAAAGACGCCTTCCGGGCTGATTTCAAGCGCATCCACTTGAAATTGTCCCAATATCACCTCGGGCCAACCATTGCGCAAATCGCGCAGCAGACCTTGGCCGGTCATGTGAAAGCTGCCATAATCTGTGGATACAGACAGCTCATCAAAGTATAAGCGTTGCTGCGCTGGGTCATAGCCGAAATAGGCCCGCGCGCCATCAAATCCAACCGGAACTGTGTCCTCAGTCGGTTTCAATGCACCAGCGCCAATATCCAGCGTGCCATCGGTCGACGACAGCACACCATCCTCATCAATTTCCGCACGGATCGCACCGGACACCGGGGCATCCAACACCGCAAGCCAAGCCAGTGCAGGGGCTTGAGACGCGAAATCTGAGGCCGGTAATCCGATCACATTAGTCGCCAAAACAGCACGGCGCGAGCCCTTAAATGACGTAAAGGAGACCGCCGCCTGGGCCGGAGTATCTTCACCATAAAGCAACTGAAACCCAAGACGCAGCTCAAGTTTATCTGGGCTTTGGGTCAGCTCAAATGCGCCGCCTTGGGCAATCCAAAATTTCGCGGCACGCACATCTTCATATTGAAAGGTTATGTCTTCCGCGCGCATCTCTTGCACAGAAGCCAACTCTGGTGTTTCAAAAATCTGATCCACGGAATCCAAAATATCCGCCATAGACCCGGTGCCCATTAGTGCTCCGCCCTCGGGGCTTTCCAGCGCCATATCAAACCGGCCCTCAGGGTCACGTCGCAGCGACATAAACCCACCGTTTACCGTGACTTCAAGCGGGGCGACCGTGGCGCGCAACAATTCCCGCCGTGACAGAGTCACACGAATATTTCGGAATTCAGCAATCGGTAAATTGGTTTGGTCAGCCAGCGCAAGGCTTTCAATGCGAATCTGCGGTTGCCAATCCTCAGTAAGGATCACATCGATCTGCCCGAGATCCATCTGCCCCCCTGCAAGCGAATCTCCCAGCACCTTTTCCACACGCACCGCTAGGTACTCTGGCGCCTTGACTGCGCGCCCAGCAGCCAGCGCCAGCGCAATCGGCACCACAACCGCCAAGACACCAAACAATACGAGCAGGGTAAAGATCGTACCATGCCGTTTGCGCCATGGTTTTTTGGGCTTTCTAGGTTTCTTAACGCGTTTTTTACGCCTGCCCCCGGTCTCGCTCTTAGGCTGCAAGCTTGCCATCAAATTCTCTGGACGAACTTTACCATCAGACACGTCTGTTTGCGCAGATGAATCCTGCGGTACATTCGGCGTTTTATCTAGGTCATTTTCGGGGGTTGTCATCCCGGCTCCGGCAGATCAATTCGACGCCACGGACGTCGTGGCGCGGGTTTCGCTTTATCTTCGCGCGTTGTGCACTAAAACGGAACATGAATCTTTGTGAAGGGAAGTCTGCACCATGCCAACCGAAAACCCACAACCCTCTGTGCAAATTGGCGAAAATGCGCCTGAATTCACGCTTCCTTCCGACAATTCGGGGGACATCACCTTGTCTGGGCTGCGCGGTAAAGCGGTAGTTCTGTTCTTTTACCCCAAAGACAACACACCCGGATGCACTCGCGAGGCCTGCGAATTCTCGGCCGATCTCTCCACATTTGAAGCCGCTGGTGCGCAGGTCTTTGGTGTCTCAAAAGACAGCCTAAAGAAACATGAAAACTTCAGAAACAAGCATGAGCTGACGGTTCAGCTTCTGTCTGATGCAGATGGTGACGTTTGTGAACGCTATGGCACCTGGGTTGAAAAAAGCATGTATGGCAAAAAATTCATGGGGATTGAACGAACGACAATTCTAATCGCCGCTGATGGCACCATCGCGCAAATTTGGCGCAAGGTGAAAGTACCCGGTCATGTTGAAGTGGTTCTGGCTGCCGTGAAAGAACTTCGTGAAGGCAGCACGTCATGAACATGTCCCTCACTGAGATGGCTGTGGATGTCTTAACCTGCGCGGATGGCCGTGAAAAATGCCTGCGCAGCTTGGCCCATGCGAAGACTTGGTTCGCGGCGCGCGACACAGGCAATCAACCAGAAATAGGCAGCGCCGCCCCCCCCGACTTCCCTGGGCGTCCAGAGAAACCCGAACTGTTATCACCACGCGACGTGCCGCGCCGCAAACCCGGTACAGACGCAGGCCGCATCGCGCTATTACATGCGGTGGCGCATATTGAACTGAACGCGGTTGATCTGCATTGGGATATTATTGCACGCTTTGCGGATGTGAAAATGCCTGCCGGTTATTACGATGATTGGGTTAAGGCCGCATCAGAAGAAAGCAATCACTTCAATATGATATGCGACTGCCTTGAACGTCTTGGCAGCCATTACGGTGCACTTGCGGCTCATGCAGGTATGTGGCGTGCAGCTGAAGACACGGCGGATGATTTTATGGGACGCTTGGCCGTAGTCCCCATGGTGTTGGAGGCACGCGGACTTGATGTCACCCCCGGCATGATCGAAGTGTTTCGCAAGGCCAAAGACCTTGAAAGCGTCGCCGCCTTGGAAGTGATCTACGCTGAGGAAGTCGGACATGTCGCATATGGATCCAAATGGTTCCACTTCCTTTGTGGCCGCCATGAACTGGACCCAAAAGAACAGTTTCACAGCCTAGTGCGCAAATACTTTCACGGCTATCTGCGCCCCCCCTTCAATGAAGAAAAGCGTGCTGAAGCCGGTTTACCGCCAGATTTTTACTGGCCGCTAACAGAGGACCCAACGCAGTAGTAAGATGAAAAGACAGGAAACAAGCGAAAATCTGCCGCTAAAGGTTGGTTTTCGCCGCCTGAGCGGTAATTTGGCCGAAATTTCTTGCCCCAAAGCCCCGCCGGAGGTAACAGATTACCAAAGGCTTAACTTGTGAAAGCGGGTTGGCCATCAGGGGTTTGATCCAGTTGTTCACGACGCAACGCTCAAACCGGGGAAAGAAACGAACGGTGCTTTGACTGTTAGTTGGCACCAGAGGGGCCTTGCGCCCTTTTGTAACAGGTTAAGTAAACGTGGCATTTACGAAGTTGAACTCTTTACTGGAAAAACGTTTTCCAGACAGACGCATTTTTCTGCGCTCTGATACAGAAACTCGCTTTATTCGCCTCTCCCCACTTGCACAGGTCACGGCACTGACCGGACTGACAGTGACATTCTCTTGGACCGTGCTTGCCACTGCAATCCTGCTGATCGACACGATTGGCGCGGGTAGTGTGCGTGAACAAAGCCAACGCGAAAAGGTTCTGTATGAAGAACGCCTGAACACGCTGTCGTCAGAACGAGATCAGCGCGCGGCGGAATCCCTTGCCGCGCAGGCCCGCTTCACCACAGCACTAGCCGAAGTTTCAACGATGCAAAGCCAGCTTCTGCATGCCGAAGATCGCCGCCGCGAGCTGGAAACTGGTATTGAGGTCATCCAAGGCACACTTAACAACGTCCTCTCCGAGCGCGATAGTGCCCGTCTTGAAGTGGCAGACCTCAGCGCAGAATTGCAGGGCAGTACCGGTTCAGCCCGCACCGAAGCCTCTGGCGTAGCCGATATCGAAAACACCCTAGATTTTGTCACATCTGCCTTGGTGCAAACCGCTGGCGAACGTGACCGCGTCGCAGGATTTGCCGCCGCCCATGAGGGCACAGTGAAAGATCTGCTGTTTGAAGCGCAGCTGATGGAACAGCGCAATGATCGGATTTTCCAACAGTTGGAAGAGGCCGTGACAGTTTCCCTTAAGCCACTGGATGATATGTTCCGTGCCGTTGGCCAAGATCCCGACCGCCTGATTGAATCTGTGCGTCAGGGCTATTCCGGTCTTGGTGGCCCGCTGACGCCGCTTTTGGTTCCCATGGCAAACGGCGACATTGACCCAGACAGTATGCGCGCCAATGCGATCCTGCGCGAGATGGACCGCGTTAATCTATACCGTATCGCCGCACAGAAGGCGCCCTTCGCGATGCCTGTGCGCAGTAACTTCCGTTTTACATCTGGTTTTGGCCGTCGCTGGGGCCGGATGCACAACGGATCAGATTTCGCCGGGGCCCGTGGCACCCCGATTTACGCAACGGCTGATGGCGTTGTGACACATTCTGGAACGCAGTCGGGCTATGGCCGGCTGGTAAAGATTCAGCATGATTTTGGTATCGAAACCCGTTATGCACATCAAAGCCGTTTACTTGTAAACGTCGGCGACCGTGTAACACGTGGCCAGCAGATCGGCGAAATGGGTAATACTGGCCGTTCAACTGGCACCCATCTTCACTACGAAATTCGCGTTGGCGGAACTCCCGTTAACCCCATGAACTATATCAGGGCAGCACAAGATGTTTTCTAAAAGCAAAATCCATGAGCCAGGTCCAAAGGCCGGCTCCGACGACACCAAAAAACCGGCAACAACTGAGAAGCCAGCCATGCCGCCACGCGCGTCAGAGCAGACAACCCCAGCCAAAGCGAAGCCACCAGCATCACAGCTGTCGGCAGACCTGCATATCACTGGCAATCTGAAAACCTCTGGGGACATTCAGATTGAAGGCCAGATTGATGGCGATATCCGCGCCCACCTGCTGACAGTCGGCGAAGGTGCTACGGTTCGCGGTGAAGTCATGGCCGATGATGTTGTGGTCAATGGCCGTGTTGTAGGCCGCGTACGTGGCTTGAAGGTTCGCCTGACCTCTACGGCGCGTGTTGAGGGTGACATCATCCACAAAACCATCGCCATCGAATCCGGTGCGCATTTTGAAGGTTCCGTACAGCGTCAAGACGACCCGCTGAACACCTCAGCTGACAAAGCGCCTAAAGCGAAATCAGATAGCTGATTTCAGCGAAATACTGAATTTGAAAGGGCGCCCTATAGGGGCGCCCTTTTCCTTTTCCACCCTGTTCTTTCAACGCGCCTTGAAGCCGTTCCGCTCTCAGCAAATATCTGAGTAGGAAACCCGGTAAATACAACCCGGCCTCTTGATTTACCCGGCCTCTCGCTGCGGCTCACGCGTGCGTTGTCGCCGCGTCACCGGGATCAAAGCTTGTCTGTATAGATGCCAAGACGCATGCCCTAGGACCGGTAAAACGATCAGTAATCCGATGAATCCAGACAGCATCCCTAGGAAAACAAACACCCCAATCAGCGCCCCCCAGAACATCATCACCGGGAAATTCGCCGCAACAGTTTGCACTGACAAGATCATCGCCGTGATGTAATCCATCTCAAGGTCCAGCAGCATCGGCAGGGTCATTACGGTGATTGCGAACACAAAAAACGACAATGCCGCACCGACGCTTGTGCCGAACAGCAACATGATCAATCCATTTCCTGTGGTGAAAAACTCCGCCGACTCAGAGATATTCACCAGTGATACTGTCCCCAAAAACAGCGCGAAAATCATATGCGCAATGAAGAACCAAAATAGGAAGACGAAAATTACAATCGCGCAAACCGATGGGATTTGCCGATCTTTCTGCCGCCAAATCACACCCAGAATTTCGCGCCATTCCAGTGGCAGGTTCGCTTCAATGCGGTGAGAGACCTCATACAACCCGATCGCTGCAAATGGCCCGATCAGTGGAAATCCAAACACCGCCAACACCAACCAATAACTCTGCCCCGTGACCAAGGTGATCCAAGTCATAATCCAGCCAGCTACCACATAAATACCTGCGAAAAATAAACCGAATGCTGGCGCTTTGCGGAAATCAGCAAAGCCACGCGCCAAGGCAGACTTGATCGTTGAAATATGAACATCCGCAATATCTGGCCGCGGAGAGGCCTCTGGCACGACGTGCTCAGTCATAATATATCATCTTCCCTTAAGGCAATGGGTTCGCGCGTGTACCTTGCGGCCGTTCTCCTCCTGCCGCTGTCCACCCCACTGCTGTTGTAAGGGCAAGGCTAACAAGCGACGCTATGCCACGCCAGCATTTTGTCGCAAGCCCAGCCCATACCAAATGCCAACGCTACGTCATTGCGTTGCCGCACGGCCGGATGCACAGTGAGAAAAACACAAGGGGATACAAATGGATATCAGTCAAAGCAGCTGGGAAGATGTCGAAGATTACCTTCTGAAGAACGATCTTGCCGTGCTGCCCTTTGGCTGTACCGAACAACATGGTGCATTGTCGCTTTCTGTCGATACCATCCTCGCCCATCGTGTCGCGCTGGAGGCCGCCGCACCACTTGGAGTGCCGGTTTTCCCGCCGCTCGCTTACGGCCTAACACCAAATCTCACCGCCTACCCCGGTACGATTTCATTGCGCTTTGAAACCGCTATTGCCGTGCTGCGCGACATTTTGGATGGGCTGTATGCACAGGGTTTTCGCCGCATTGTGATTGTGAACGGTCATGGTGGCAATATCCCGATGGAAGGCTTCTGCCGCGAATGGCTGGCCGATCACCCCAACGCCCGCTTGCGTTTTCACAACTGGTGGTTGGCGGGCCCTGTGCTTGAATTCATCCAGATGCTGGACCCTGCTGCAAGCCATGCCTCTTGGATGGAAAACTTCAGCTTTACCCGCCTAAAACATCGCCCTGTTCCACATGGCCACAAGCCTCCGGTGGACGTTGAAAAAACCAAAGACCGCCCGCCTTCCGCTGTGCGCAAGCTGCTGGGCGATGGTGTCTATGGTGGCGACTATCAACGAAGCGTGGATGAGGAAGACACCCTCTGGGCCCTTGGCGTTGATACAACCCGTGCAAAAATGACGGATAACTGGGACATAACATAATCACCGTTGTTAGCCGCTCCGCGCTCAAAAGAAGCACAGAGTCTGCAGCCGCGTTTCAAACGGTGGATCTCAAAATCCCAACCCATTATCTATGAACAAAGGTAGGAAACGCTGCATCATGTCTGCCATATTTTGGTTCTAAAAATATCCCCGCCGGAGGCACATTCCCTTCCCGCATAAAAAAGTGCTGCTCTCTTACGAAAACAGCACCTAAATCAACCATCTCTATGCCCGCGCAAGCGGTTATCAATCCAGCCCTTGGGCCTCACCACGGCTTTTCCCAGACACATCCATCGCCAATGTTGCCGCCATAAACCCGTCTAGATCACCATCCAGCACCCCTTTGGTGTCTGAGGTTTCGTGGTTGGTGCGCAGATCTTTTACCATCTGATAGGGCTGCAAAACATAAGATCGGATCTGGTTCCCCCAGCCCGCGTCACCCTTGTTTTCATGGGCTTCATTGATCGCAGCATTGCGGCGGTCCAACTCCATTTGATACAAGCGGGATTTCAGGGCTTTCATCGCAATATCTCGGTTCTGGTGTTGTGATTTTACGGATGAGGTCACAACAATCCCTGTTGGCGCGTGGGTGATCCGAACGGCGGAATCCGTGGTGTTCACGTGCTGGCCACCTGCACCGGATGAGCGATAAGTATCAATGCGGATATCGGCCGGGTTGACCTCAATATCGATATTGTCGTCAACCACCGGATAGACCCAGATAGAACTAAAAGACGTGTGACGTTTCGCGGCGGAATCAAAAGGCGAAATCCGGACTAAGCGATGCACGCCACTTTCCGATTTCAGCCAGCCATAAGCATTGTGGCCCGTGATCTTATAAGATGCGGATTTGATGCCCGCTTCTTCGCCAGAGGTCTCAGACTGCAACTCAACCTTATAGCCTTTCTTCTCTGCCCAGCGAACATACATCCGCGCCAACATGCTGGCCCAATCACAGCTTTCCGTACCACCGGCGCCCGAATTGACCTCAAGGAAGGTATCATTGCTGTCGGCTTCACCATCCAGCAGCGCTTCCAGTTCTTTCTTGGCGGCTTTGACAGCCAAGGCATCCAATGCGTCTTCAGCTTCTCGGATGACTTCCGCGTCATCTTCCATCTCACCAAGTTCAATCAGTTCGATGTTATCAGACAGGTCCTGTGCAAGGCCCTTGCAGGTATCCAGCGCGTCCACCAGCGTCTGGCGTTCACGCATCAATTTTTGCGCGTTCTCTGGATTATCCCAAAGCGTCGGGTCTTCAACGCGGGCGTTGAATTCCTCAAGGCGGTGTGGCGCAGTATCCCAGTCGAGACGCTGTTTCAGCAGTGCCACGGATTTTTCGATTGCTTCAACCCAGTTTTGTGCTTCTGCGCGCATGCCGGTTTCCCCTGATCTTGTGATACAGACGTGTTATCAACGCCCCGCCCTATCGGCAAGCACCCGAACCCCGGATACTGCCTGCTATTTTGCGAAATTCGCGATGATTGTCAGTATTCGCCGCCATCAAGCAGGTCAAAACTGTTTGCCTGCCCCCCAATGGTTACCGTTTCACCGGTTGAGGTGGTGAGTGTTTCCACGGCTTCCACCGCTTCAGAGAACAGTGGCAGGTTCGCGCCCATCGCAAAACCACCATCGATCATAGCCCCAAAGCCAAAGACCGGTTCCTCGCCGTTGCGGAAATATTCGGCAACCACGTTTTCCCCTGAAGCGTCATTTGCCAGACGCGCACCGGAAAACCGGTCGATTTTGATGAAATGCCCGCCCTCAGGCACATCAAAGGCACCGCCGCCAAATTTCTCGGTGGCTTCCAGCATAAAGCGATTGAACACCGGACCACAAGTATTGGCCCCATACACGCCACGCCCCAACGGACGCGGGCGGTCATGCCCGATGTAACAGCCCGCCACGATGTTTGAGGTAAACCCAACAAACCACACGTCACGCGCGTCATTGGTCGTACCGGTTTTACCCGCAACAGGCACATCCAGCGTGACCCTGCCCGCCGCCGTGCCGCGTTGCACAACGCCGCGCATCATAGAGGTCAACTGATAAGCAGTAATCGCATCCATTACCCGTTCGCGGTTTGACGAAATCCGCGGGCCATAACCAGGAGTCAGAATTTCTTCACTACAATCCGTACAGGTGCGCTGATCGTGGCGGTAAATCGTACGCCCCCAACGGTCTTGCACCCGGTCAACCAATGTTGGTTCAACCCGCTCCCCACCATTGGCAAACATCGCATAGGCCGAAACGATGCGGAAAAGCGTGGTTTCCTGCGCCCCAAGCGAATTCGCTAGGAACGGATTCATGCGGTCATACACGCCAAAGCGTTCCGCGTAGCCCCCGACAACATCCATGCCAATTTCCTGGGCCAGACGCACAGTCATCAGGTTGCGTGAACGTTCAATCCCGGTGCGCAAAGGTGTCGGGCCATAGAACTCTCTACTGGCGTTCTGAGGGCGCCAAACACCTGCCCCTGTTTCGATTTCGATAGGAGCATCAATCACGATGGTAGCTGGAGAAAATCCGCTGTCCAGCGCCGCCGCATAGACGAAAGGTTTAAAGGAAGATCCTGGTTGACGTTGTGCCTGTGTTGCACGGTTAAATACTGAGGATTGATAGGAGAACCCACCCTGCATCGCAATCACACGACCAGTGTTCACATCCATGGCCATAAAGCCGCCTTGGACCTCAGGCACCTGACGCAAAGTCCAACGAACAAAGCTGCCATCACTGTCTTTGGTCAGGGCGCGCACATGCACCACATCACCAAGTTCAAGCAAGTCACCGGCCTTGCGTGCAGTTGGTGCAAGGCTACCGCCCTCCAGTCGTTTACGCGCCCAGGTCACATCTTCGGGCTTGATCCAATGTCCGTCGTCATCGTCTGCGACACCTTCAATACCAATACGTGCATGGGTGTTACCAACTTCCAGCACCACTGCTGCATGCCAACCCTCAATATCACGCGCGACTTGGATCTCAGAAAGCGCAGAACGCCAAGTTTCCTCATCCCCCAATTGATCAACCTCAACGGTCAGACCTGTGCCATGCCAAACACCTTGGTTGCGGTCATATTCCTCAAGCGCTGTACGCAGGGATGCCGCAGCAACAGGCTGCAGTTCGGGGTCAACGGTGGCACGCACCGCAAGACCAGCGGTAAAGAATTCCTCTTCGCCGAAATCCGCACTCAGCTGACGGCGGATCTCATCGGTAAAGTAGTCACGCGGGGGCAGCGAGTTGCGAAACGCCGGAAAATCACCATTTTGCACAGTTCGCAACGGGGCTTCTCGGGCTTCATTATACGCCAATTCACTGACATAACCGTTCTCATACATTTCCTTCAGCACAAAATTTCGCCGTGTCACCGCACGTTCATTTTCGCGCACGGGGTGATAGTTCGACGGGCCTTTGGGCAGCGCTGCAAGATACGCGACTTCCTGCAAGTTTAGTTCTGACAGGGTTTTGTTGAAATAGGTCTGAGCCGCCGCCAAAACACCGTAAGAGTTCTGGCCGAGGAAAATCTCATTCATATACAGTTCAAGGATGCTTTCTTTGTCCAGCGTGCCTTCAATGCGCGCGGCCAAGATGATCTCTTTGATTTTACGTTCAAGGCGGCGTTCGCCCCCAAGCAGGAAGTTTTTCATCACCTGCTGGGTAATTGTTGATGCCCCGCGCACACGTCCACCGCGCGCCGCGTCGCGTATAGCGGCCAAAATACCCAAAGCATCAAAACCGGCGTGGTTATAGAAATTCTTATCTTCCGCAGAGATGAACGCCTGCTTCACCAGATCAGGAATTTCATCGGCAGGCGCAAACAAACGGCGTTCACGTGCGAATTCATCCATGATCCGCCCCTCGCCCGAATAAATCCGGCTGATGGTGGGCGGAGTATATTGCGCCAACTGTTCATGATTGGGCAGATCGCGCCCGTACATCATAAAGACCGCGACCAGCCCCAGCATCGCCATGAAAATCCCGGCCGTGATGAAACTGAACAGTCCGCCCAGTAGTCTTGCGATAAAAGCGATCAATGTATTGCTCCGGCCTGCTCTGGCATCTGTTTTATCATTCGTGGGGTAACACGAATTGCGATTCTTATTGGCGCAACATAAGCCCCATAGGCCAAAGCGTCAAAACGCTTCGGCTGTCTGTTGCCGCCTTTGAGGCTAGTGGGATAGGAAACCTTGCATCTCAGCAAATTCTCCCCCCACTTTATGCACTTCCACCTTATATAATATCCGGCGTCTTCAAAAAAAGATTTACTGACGAATAAGCTGCGCTTCTGCGGCGTCTTCCAATGCCCAGACCTGTATCGCATTACCAATAGCCCCGGTCATGGCGCGCGCCCACTCGCGGGATTGAATGCGGTCTAGGTCAGCGGGGTTGTTCATGAAGCCAAGCTCTACCAGAACGGATGGAATATCCGGTGCCTTTAGCACAGAAAATCCAGCTTCCAGATGTGGGTGTTTGTAAAGATGCCCCACGTCTTGGCCGATCATATCCACCAAACGTTGGGCCAAGCGCGTGCTGCGCGGGGCAGTTTCACGCCGGGCCAGATCCATCAGAACCATCGCAACTTGATCGTCGTGATAGCTAAGATCAACACCGGCCAGAAGATCTTCGCGATCGTGCCGTTCCGCCAACAAGGCAGAGGCTTCATCCGTGGCCTCCTTCGCCAAAGTATAGATCGTTGTGCCCGTCGCGCGGCCTTCAGATACGGTGTCGGCATGTAGAGAAATGAAAAGATCAGCGCGCGACGTACGGGCAATGGTCACCCGGCGTTCAAGCGAGACAAAACTGTCGTCAGTGCGGGTCAAAACCACATCAAATCCCCCCGCACGCACCAATTCTTCGCGCAAGGCGCGGGCGAAATCAAGCATCAGATCTGCCTCGCGTAGGCCTTCACGTTCTGCACCGGGATCAACGCCGCCATGGCCGGGATCCAACACGATAACAAGGCGACGATCCCCCCGTTGACGGCGGATCATCTCGCCCGGAGCCTCAATATTACGAGCGCTCTCAATGTGGGCCGAAACGGGCGCTCCGGAAACCTCAGCAAAAAGCTGTTCTGACACCGGTGCGGCTTTCAGCATCAGACGTGCTTCTTGGCTGTTGGCATCAACTTGCATAAAGGCGGTTTGAACGGCGAGTGGAATGTTCAATTCAAACACCAGACGTGACCAGCCATGCCGCAAGGGCCCCGCACGCAGAGTGTTGACCGGGATCGCTGCCAGCAAGGCGTCACGATCCAATTCATGCCAAGACACTTCACTGAAATCCAGAACAAGACGCATGGGATCATTCAGCGTATAGACCTGAAACGGCACCCCGCGTGACAGGCCAAGTTGCAGCTCAAACCCACCATTATGGTGATCAACAATCTCTGTCTGGCTTGGCAAAATGCGGGCTTGGGCTGTGAAATTTACCTGAGCAAATACGGCTTGTATCACGAAAAAAAATGCTAGGGCGCTTAAGGAAATTAGGTAAAGAAACGCGACACCTACCCTGTGAAAGCAGGTCGTTCTTGGGGCTAAATTCATTGTCATAATAGCTTTGTCCCTCAGGGGTTTTCGCCTTTATAGGTGGACGGCGCGCCCCTGTCATCCAGATCCATGCCCCGGTTGATATTTTGCATATCGCCCCTATATCGGCACATTCCTGCCTGAGGGATGTAGCAATCACGGCACTCTGCGCATCATTGCTTGCGCAGCGCAAAGTCGCTCCCCTAGACTGAGGTAACTTCACACAGGCCCGTGCCGCAAGGATTAAAATGCGCTTCAGATCACTATTTAGAAAATATCTCGCTCGTCCAATCCAGACCATTTGTGCTGCAGGGCTTTTGGCAATTCCCAGCACCAACGCCAGCGCGCAAAATCTGATCCGCGATGCGGAATTGGAGCACTCCCTATCACAGCTTGCCCGCCCCATTTTGAGCGCGGCCGGGCTGTCACCTTCGCGGGTGAAAATCATGGTGTTGAATGATCGTTCCCTGAACGCATTCATCATTGATACACGCCATATTTTTATCCACTCTGGGTTGATTACCCGGATGGAAGATCCATCGATGTTACAGGCCGTGATCGCCCATGAAGCAGCCCATATCGCAAATGGCCATATTTCACGCCGCTTGGCTAATATGCGATCTGCGCGCACTGCCGCAGGCTTTGGCGCGCTATTGTCAGCCGTGGTTGCCATCACGAGCAGCCCAGAGGCAGCAGGCGGCATTATCGCTGGCACCGCGGGCTCCGCACAGCGTGTGCTTTTTGCACATACGCGTGGCGAGGAAAGCTCCGCTGACCAATCTGGCGCAAGGTTTATGTCAAACGCTGGCGTCGATCCCGAAGCCATGGTGCGTGTACTTGAACTACTGCACGGGCAGGAAGTTCTAAGCGCGGGGCGTCAAGATCCCTATGCCCGAACCCACCCGCTTTCTGCCGATCGCCGTCGTCAAGTGCGCGGCTATGCGGCGGCCTATGGTGGCGGGGGTGAAATCTCTGCCAGCTCGCAATATTGGTTTGACCGCACACGCGCGAAGCTGTCGTCCTTCACCGGAAATTCCCGCCAAACCTTGCGCCGTTTGCGCAGTCTGCGTGGCAACAACGTGACCGAGACCGTTTTGCTGCAACGCGCCATCGCCTTTCACCGCCAAGCCAATACCGACAAAGCAATTGAGAACATCAACGCCCTAATAAATGCCCGACCAAATGACCCCTACTATCATGAACTCAAAGGTCAAGTCCTACTTGAAAGCCGTGACACCGCAGGCGCTGTTCGGTCTTACCGACGTGCAGCGGAAATCTTACCCGATCAACCTTTGATCCTTGCGGGGTACGGCCGCGCCCTTCTAGCAGCTGACACGCAAAACAGTCTGCAAGAGGCGAAGCGTGTGCTGGAACGGGCCTATAGTCGTGACGCCAGACAACCTCGAATGCTACGTGATCTGGCCGTTGTGTATTCCAAAACCGGCAATCTTGGCCTTGCCTCGCTTGTCACCGCTGAACGCTTTGCCCTAAGCGGCAACATGCGTAACGCCAAGATCCACGCCCAACGTGCGTCAGATCAGCTGCCTCGTGGATCACAAGGGTGGAACCGGGCGCAAGATATGTTACGAACAACCGAATAATTCCTACCGAGAGAGACAGAATGATCCGTAATTTTCTAAAAACCACCGCCCTTGGCCTATGTTTGGCCAGCAGTTCTGCGCTTTCGGTTGGGGCCTTTGATCTGAATGAGATGACCGATCAGGAACGCGCTGATTTCGGTGAAGCCGTGCGTGAATATCTACTGGAAAACCCACAGGTGATCATGGATGCCGTTGCCATTCTTCAAGAACAAGAACAGCAACAAGAAATGGCGCGCGATGAAGATCTTGTGGCGGCCAATCTGGACGCATTGCACAACGATGGTTTCTCCTGGCAGGGTGGTAATCCTGAGGGCGACATCACAGTGGTTGAGTTCCTAGACTACCGTTGCGGATACTGCAAACGCGCCCATCCTGAGGTCAAAGCAATGCTAGAGGCCGACCCTAATATTCGCCTTATCGTTAAGGAATATCCGATTTTGGGAGAAGAAAGCGTACTGGCCTCCCGCTTTGCGATTGCCGTGAAACAGCTGCATGGCGATGATGCTTATAAGAACGTGTCTGATGCAATGATGGCGATGCGCAGCAATGTGAACGAGGCCAGCCTCACCCGTATCGCGCAGGAATTCGGTCACGATATAGTCGCGATTTCTGAGAAAATGAATTCTGAAGACGTCGCCACTGCCATCCGTGAAACCCGCCTTCTGGGTCAACGTATGCAGATTTCCGGCACCCCAAGCTTTGTGATCGGCGAACACATGCTGCGTGGCTATCTGCCGCTGGACGGCATGCAAAGCATCGTCGCGGACCAACGCGGCGAGAGCTGAACCACATGGGCGCGGAAAACGGCGGAACCGACCTTTCCGCGCTTGAAGGCATTGCCGATGACTTCCTGACTTGGCGACGTCGAATGATCCTGCCGGGAATTTCGTTTTTGACACTATGTGGGGGCATCCTGTGGTATTTCTATTTTGCTCATCCATTTGACGGCAAAATGTATTTCATACCAGGCGTAGTCATATGGTTTCTTATAATGACATCATGGGACAGGCTCAAAAAGTCAGTTGATGAACGCATAACAAGCCGAGTTTTACCGCTGCTGAGTAAAAGTATCGGCCTTCGCTATCTAGAATTCCGCACCTCAGCCCGCATGCGAATTCAGGAGACTTCAGAACTCGGCCTATTTGTAGCGAAAAATATTGAGCTGGGACATTGCCTTGGCATTGATGATCCTACAAAACCAAAACACGTCTTGGTACATATGGATCAGTTTCACACTTGGCGCCAATCTCGCGGTTCTCGTACCATTGATTTTTCAGGATACTTGATCAGGTTACAAGCTCCAGAAGGCCTTTCTGATCAAGTAGTAAAGCAAACAAGAACCGCATTTCGACGAGATACCTCCGCCCCGTTTGAGCCAATCTTCCCTCCCGGGAAGCGCCATAGAAGAGAAGTTCGAATTACCGAACAGAGCCAGAATTTCATCATTTCTCAGCCAAATGGATTCAAAAATACTGAACGCGGTCTGGATATACTGCAGACAATGATGACGCGCACATGTGCTGTTCTGCATGAGGGATCAAAACTTCATGGATTAGCCGTGCATCATGGTATTTTGTACATCGCCATTTCCCGCGAAACCCAGCATTTTCAACTAAATCCGCTACGTGCAATAAACTTTCCCTGCTGAAAACCTTTTCCAAATGGATCGAAATATGTGCCCTACCGCTGAAGATGGCAGAAATCTGGCATTGTGATGTTTCGCCCACGCCAAATACCCGCCCAGAGGATTCCCCGGCGGTGTAAATCATCTCATGCTGTCAAGTAGAGTGCGTGACCATTGTAAAGTGGCGGCGCCGCCCTGTGTCGATATATGTCTGAGCCGGGGGATGTAAAACCCCAGGGAAAGGCCGTGATCCGCCCCGTTTTATGGGGCCTCTCATCCAACAATTGCCGGGCATGGCAGCCCGGCATGTGATCATGATCAGGCGTTGTTTTACGTGGGAAGGTTTAACAAAGACTTGGGCCTACGCACGGTGACCTACTCGACAGCCGCCTCAGCTTCAACTTTGGCCGCGTGTTCTTCGACCTTCTCAACGATGTGGTCAACCATAGACGCATTGTCCATCTTATGACTGGATTTCCCTGCCAAATACACCATGCCAGACCCCGCCCCGCCGCCGGTAAAACCAACATCGGTCATCAGGGCCTCACCCGGGCCATTCACCACGCAACCAATGATCGAGAGACTCATGGGGGTGTGGATATGGGCCAAGCGGGTTTCCAGAGCCTCAACCGTTTTGATCACATCAAAACCCTGCCGCGCGCAAGACGGGCAGGAAATGATGTTGACACCACGGTGACGCAGGCCAAGAGATTTCAGGATCTCAAAGCCCATTTTGACCTCTTCCACTGGGTCAGCGGAAAGACTAATGCGGATGGTGTCACCGATCCCCGCCCAAAGCAGATTTCCCATACCAATCGCACTTTTCACGGTGCCGGAAATCAGCCCGCCAGCTTCGGTCACCCCAAGGTGGATCGGCGCGTCGGTGAGGTCAGCAAGGCTGTGATAGGCAGCGGCAGTCATGAAAACATCAGAGGCCTTCAGCGAGATTTTAAAGTTATGAAAATCGTTATCTTGCAGGATCTTGATGTGATCCAATCCGCTTTCAACCATCGCATCCGGGCAAGGTTCTCCATATTTATCAAGGAGGTGCTTCTCAAGCGACCCCGCATTCACGCCAATACGCATGGAACAATTATTATCACGCGCCGCCTGAATAACCTCGCGCACGCGTTTCTCATTGCCAATATTGCCGGGGTTGATGCGCAGGCAAGCCGCGCCGGCCTCTGCGGCCTCAATGCCGCGTTTATAATGGAAATGGATATCGGCGATGATCGGCACGGGGCTTTCGCGTACAATTTCTTTCAGGGCAATTGATGAAGCTTCATCAGGCACCGAAACCCGCACAATATCAGCACCAGCTTCAGCGCAGGCAATGACCTGTTCAATCGTCGCTTTGGCGTCTGTGGTCAGCGTGTTGGTCATAGTCTGCACAGCAATTGGAGCGTCGCCGCCAACCGGCACATTGCCCACCATAATCTGACGTGATTTACGACGTTCAATATTGCGCCAAGGACGAATTGGGTTATGGGTCATCGCGGCTGCTCCGGCTTATGATTTGACATAGATATACGGTCGCGAACGCGGCACTGCAATGGCCGTGCCCGTGCTAAATCTTCGCAATTGAGTTGGAATTATTGGGTCGGGGCTTCAGCAACCACACGTGCGAGATCCTGATCAGCATCAAGATCAGCGATGGCATAGGTTTCAAGCACAGATGCGGCGGAAAGCTCCACGTCGGAGGTCACACGACCCTGCGGGCCAATCGGGCCAAACATCTGCTCGCCCATCGCGAAGTAAACCGCACCGGATTCTCCAACCTTCAGAGTGGCTGCTTCTTCGGTTTGTGGCGGGATATATTCTTCACCAGCGTTCATGATCTTTTCGAACAAGATCGCCCCACCTGCCCCACGCACACGTACCCAAGAGGCACGCACAGCGACCAGACGCAATTCAGGCGCGCTTTCTTCAGTCACCTGAACTTCTGTTTCGGTCGCACTGTATCCAGCGGCAACACGACCAGGCAAATCCATCAGAGATACTTCAGCAATCGGTCGCGGAGCAAATGCGCCTGTGGTAGCAGGATCAAGCGTCGCGATCGGACCATCACGAGATACCAAAACAGGCACTTCCAGCGCTTCTGGGCGGTAAAGACGTTCAAACGCCGCCGCATCAGAAACAGCGGTGGCTGCAACCACGATGTCGCCCGCGCCGCGCCGCGCCAGAGGATCATGCCCTGCAATCTGAATTTCTTCGATTTGGAGGTTCAAACTGCCATCTTGCGCGAAATCAACCCGTTGGATTTCTTGCAGAACAGTCCAAGCACCAAAGCCGATAGCACCGGTCAACGCGAGCAAAACAGCCAGCGAACCTAGTGCGCCGGGCTGCAGGCCTGACAGTTTCGCACCCTCGCGGGGGACAAATGTTGCATTGGGATCAGCGAAAGGATCAGACGCTGCCATAATTGGCGTCATCACACGGCGATTGTTCTTCAGGGTAGACGCACCAGATGACATGCCATGAGCCGTTTGAAAGCCGCTTTCCGCACAAAATATGCCAAAAGCTTCATCCGGATCCATGCCAAGGTAGCGCGCATAAGAACGTACATAACCGGCAATAAATCCAGGCGTTTCAAAAGCTGAGGGGTCAGAATTTTCGATGGCCGCAACGTAGGAAGCTTTAATCTTTAGTTCCCGCTGCACATCAAGAAGAGATTTTCCGAGCGTAGCACGTTCGCCGCGCATCATATCGCCAAGGCGCACAACGAAATCGTCGAAGCCCTTAGGCCGCTCTGGTTCCGTGTTCACAGGTGATCTGAAGCGCCCGATC
>Ga0209395_1001094_pt1 | contig 38870 bp, 34 predicted proteins | sample GOMGulsemesocosm_3_FD_184635 | JGI IMG/M metagenome (GOLD analysis project Ga0209395, IMG submission 184635) | Methane-oxidizing microbial communities from mesocosms in the Gulf of Mexico - GOM9D Gulf of Mexico (SPAdes) (version 2) | ecosystem: Environmental > Aquatic > Marine > Cold seeps...
ACTGATACCCATTGCGGTTTTTAATTTTATTTTAGTTTTCATCTTCTTCCCCATACCACATCAATGTTAATATTATGTTACACAGACAAAATGTAACATAATATTAACATTGTGCAACTTTTAGACAAAATGAGAAAAACAAAGAGCATGAATATTAATTAAGCTATTAAAATCAGGAGGTATGGGACTTTTTAATATCTAAAGAGCAAACAAAATATTTGATAAACTTGACGATGATATACGTTTAAGAGAGAAATAAAGAGTAAATTAACATGTAGATGAAGTGGAATATAATCATTAGGATTCAATTAGTTAAAAATAGAATCGTCTATGAAATAGTATGTAAATGATAAATAAAAAGCCAATGCTACCAACACCCAAATAACATTTGGCTATTAACTATACGATTTAGCAATAAGTAAGTTGGCTATGTTTAAGCCCAAACGCTTAACATTTTATAAGTTAAGTAAATAATTGTAAGTGTGAGTAATAGAAAAAACCATGAAAATAAAGTATAAAAAATTCGTTTTATTTTGTACTTGAATCGAGTAAATAAAGAAGGTTTTTTAGTGTTTTCTATAGAAGTGTGACTAAAAACACGAATAAACACAAAGAACAGTAATGACCAAAGTATGGTTAGTAAGCTAGGAACAGCAACTCGGTTCTGCAGTTCAATAGAGCCCAAAATAGTAACATACACAAGGGAAATAAAACTTAATATGCCAAGTAATAAAGCAAATATGCGCCCTTTAGTTAGTTGCCGAGCGATAAGCTCACATCCTTTTATTAATTCCATGACACCGCAATTATGACCAAAAATAAAAAAGCAGTGTAAAATAGATCACCTTGCTCTACCACCTAAATATGATTAAAAACTCTAGCTATGGCTAAATTATAAGGCAAAAATAACATGCTTCCCCATAAAGTCATTTTGGTAATCAATACGTAAACCTAACCTATGGTGCCTTTTTACTTGTTGTGTATTAAACTCTTGGTATTTAACATCTTGTTATAGCGACGACTGCTTTATAAACACCATTTAAAAATAGGAGGTCAGGTACATAGTTCCATAAGTTAAAAATTTTATGTTATTTATTTAGATAAATATAGTAGTGAGGAGCTATTAGTTTTGTCGATAAATTATTAGACACTAGTGAGCTGGACACATATGGAATAGATTTAAATGTAGTTTATCTATTGTTAATTCATTTCAGCAATAGCTTTCTTATTAACGATAAATAGTGGTCACACCTTTATAAAAAACTAATAACCTTTACGCCAGTCAATACTTATAGGTAATTGACCATTAATACGATAAGAGTCAATATTATTTGCGACTATGTTCCCTGCACTTTCAAAGTGTGTAGATGCAGAAATATGTGGGAGAACCGTGATTTTCTCATGTGACCAAAACAGGCTTTTTTTATCTAAAGGCTCTTGCTCAAATACATCTAAGATTGCATGTTCAAGGTACCCCTCGTCAAGAGAGTTCACTATATCGTCACCTGCGATGATTCCACCTCTGGCAAAATTTATAATACTAGCCCCTTTTGGTAACTGATTAATTAAATCACTATTTATAAGCTGATTGGTTGTTTCTGTAAGCGGTAGTAAGCAAACTAAAAAATGGCATTTTTTTATCATGGTAATTAACTCATCATTACCAGAATAACACTGTACTCCATCTATTGTTTTCGGGCTTTGGCTCCAACCAAGCACTTTAAAACCATTGTCACTTAAACGTATTGCACTAACCTTACCTAGCTCCCCTAAGCCTAAAACCCCAACAGTTCGTTCTTGTGGAAGAAAATAACGATGTTGTTGCCAATGCGCTACTTTTTGCTGTTGTAAGTACTTAGGCATATCTCGATGTAAATACAGTACCCAAGTTAATACAGCTTCACTCATGGTTTGGGCTAATATAGGGTCAACTAAACGAGTTAATCTAAAGTTGGGTATTTGATTATTACTTGTGAGTTGTCTAACTAATACGTCAACACCCGCCCATAAACTTTGCACCCATTGCAACTGCGAATATTGCGATAATTTTTCAGGATCAGGATTGGCAACAATCGCAATTTCGCACTGAAGCTTTTGTTCATAGCTTAACTCTCGATCAAGTTTTATGGATTCATTAGGAAGCTTTGCAGATAACAACTGCAACCAAGCAACCTGCTCATGTTTGGCAAGTTGACTAACAAAGGCAATGATAGGTTTAGTCAAAACGATTCTCTTTAAAATTATTCTTTCAAAACCATATCTATACACATCACAGCAGCAAGGATTAACTTTCTAACAGGGTGATTATCAGGAACCTCAGAAGATATCTCCAAAACGTAGTTGTCAGCACTGGTAAACAACTCTTTGCCAATGCCCCCCCATTCTTTAGAAATATGAGCAAACTCAGTATCGCCATCCGTAAAGCGAAAATCCCAACCAACCCAGTTACCCTGCAACTGACAAACAAGTCGGTCTTGGTTGTCATAAATATCGAACTTTCCACCAATAGAAAACAATTTTTGCTGGAAGTACCCTAAATATTTACCTTCACCATCAGAAATAGTCACTTTAGAAATAAATATTGAGATCCCACGCTCAATCCGAACGATCCGTTGACCATCAGGCGTACATATTTGAACATCAAAAGGAGTCTTTGTTTTATAATCAGTAAAACGGAGCATTTTAGTGAAAAAGCCTAAATTTGGCTCTCGACACTCCATAATTATATTACCCGTTTGAGGATCATAAACATCGTAATTATTCGCTGCTTTAAAAAGCCCCACATGCTCTTTAATTAAAAAAATATTGCTATTAAGTATGTCTGCCATTTTTAATGGTCCTTTTTATACAGAGATTAATCTATCTCCGGCTCAGGGTAATATTAAACTAAAAGCAGCCGAAGCCGCTTTTATGCCTAGTGATACTAGCAATCTTTGTTAGCTTATTGCGATATTTTAAGTGGCTGGCGTTTTCCATATGTCATACTACGCCATAGCCATTCAAACGGGCCAAATTGAAAACGAGCCATCCAAAAGCTAGAGAAAATCAATTGAAAAATCCAAACTCCGATAACTACAAATAGCATTTCACTTCTATCAAATGTGCCGTAAAAACCTAAGCCCCAGCCATAAAAAATAAATCCACAAATCAAGGTATGCGATAAGTAGTTAGTTAATGCCATTTTACCTACATTTGCTAATAAGCTTTTTAACTTGATTAACACTGATGAGCGACAAAATACAATTAACAAACTCATGTAACTATAAGCCAATAGGATACTACCCCAGTAATTGTACTGAATACCTGCCATCATTGACTCGATAGGCCAACCACTAGCAAAGTTTGCTTGATTACCGCTAATGATAAGAAATAAACCTAAAGCCAGTGATAAAACTGCACTAATAGCTAACCCTTTATTACTAAAACGTTTGCCAAAGAAATCGAGTTTGAAAAATGCCATACCTATCATCATTAAACCAACAATTCTAAATAAATAGAAAAGAACATTGGATTGCATCTTTGACGCCATAAAATTTCGATGCTCCATTTGCCCTAACCAACTCGCTTGATTAACTAAAATATCTTTGTCGATCATCTCTTGAGTTGGTGCCCACATTGCGAGTAAGTTTTGTAAATCAGCCTCTTCCATAAATGGAATTGCAAAACTTATTAAATACATTAATAAAGAACAAAACCCAATAGATAAAAAGGCTGTAATGAGTAAGAATTTTACCGACTTATTACGTGCTGTATAAGCTATCATTCCACCAATAGCATAAGGAAACAAAATATCGCCAAACCATAATAAATAAGCGTGTAACATACCAAACAACGCTAGTATGAACATGCGTTTATAGTGAATTTTAGTTGGGTTTCCGCCTTTTCTCTCTATATTTTCAGCCATTAAAACAATGCCAACACCAAATAATATTGAAAATATGGTCATAAATTTTTGATCAGCAAAAATGTGCGAAAAATAATAAACATAAAAGTTAACGCCAGTTAAATCACCATACGAGCTTGGGTTACTATAAGCAGAAAAATTCATAGAAAAAGCTTGGATATTCATTAAAAGAATACCCAGTAATGCAATACCTCGAATGATATCAATATTGAGTAATCTAGCTTGTAGTGCCACAGGCTGCGATAAATTTGGGGTCATACCTTCCTCTTTTTATTATTTTAATTGTAAATACTTAGTCATGGAGTATGCAGTTAGTCTTATAAAATTTTCTTTTATTACATTACTAACCGAATAAATTTAAATTTAAATATTTTTAATACGAAAAGGTAACATTTCAACTAACAAATAAATACTAACGACAAGGAGATAGATCGAAAATACGGCAATGTTAAATTGCGGCAATAATTATCTAATGATGAAAAGGAGCGGCAATTTTTGTCCTCTTTAAAGTAACTTAACATCATGCACGACTTAGGATAGCTGGTTTTACACGTATAGCAGAAATTTTGCATTTTGGCATAAATACTGCTCCTGCATTCTAAATATATGGATAAAGTAAATAAAGGAGCAAGATTATGATGATCAACCAGAACTACAGTGAAATAATCACTAGAGCAAAATCACAAGGTGCTAGCCATGTAGATTTTTCAAAAAGTAATAATATTCCAGTTAATCATTCATCCAATCAAGATACGTTAACTTTGTCCAGTCAAGCGTTAGCCATGTCGAAAGGTGAAAATAATATTGTTGAAAAAGTTGCTCCTATCTACGTAAGACCTCAAACCGCAGCACAGCTACTCGCAGAGCATAAAAGTAGCCAGTCAACTCCTTCTGCACCTATGACTAATGATGTCAAGAGTGATGTTGTTAGTCATTCAAGATTTGAAGATATGATGCAAGCTATCTTAGACAAACGCTTGGGCGTAGATAGAAAAAAACTTGAAGAGCTCGATGCTATGATGGAAGAAATCGCAAAAAATGAAAACTTGAGTCCGGAAGAGAAAGCTAAAGCAATGGAGGAAGTCGCAAAAATGCGCGAAAAAATTATCGAGGAAAGTATAGAGGTAAAAAAGATAGCCAAGGAAAACTTCGCTGAACCAAATGAAGAAATATAAGAAGTTTGTAATGCTGGGCTTCTAGCCAATTGAGCAATGATTTACCGCTGAAGAATGCCTAATAAAAAGATATAAAGATAAATGTGTTCATAAATACATAAGTCCACCCTATACTGCTTTTTATTTTCAAATAATAAGAATATTTCATGATTAATATACTATGCTTTGGCGACTCAAATACTTGGGGCTATACACCGTTAAGTGGTGTTAGATATTCAATAAATGAAAGGTGGCCAAGAGTTTTACAGACACGTTTAGGTGATAAATACCACATTATTGAAGAAGGTTTATGCGGTAGAACAATTTCGAGTCATATGCAAGACAGACCTCAACGCAGTGGACAGGAATTGTTACCAGCATTACTTGAAAGTCATCGTCCTCTCGACTTAATCATAATTATGCTTGGTACAAATGATCTCCAGCACTGTTTTAACCTCACAGCTGAAGAGATTGCTAACAACATAAAACATTTCTGTTCAACAATAAAAAACAATGAGTATATAAAACAACATATACCAAAGACAAAAATACTACTTATATCACCGCCTCCATTAGCTGAATTACCGAAAGAAGATCAAGCTCTTTTTAAAAACGGACAATTAAAATCTCAGCAACTAGCGAGCTTATACTCTGATGTAGCCGCAGAGTTAAAAATAGAGTTTTTAAACGCTCATGATATTGTACAAACAACGGATGATGACGGAGTACATTGGACTAAAGAACAACATGAGCAATTTGGTACATTATTAAGTCGTACTATTAATAACTTATTCGCGGCTACCTACAAATAACATAAATAAAAAGAAGATTAATTTAAACATAGAATATATTTAAATTAATCATCTCTGCGTATCCATATAGCCTTTAGTTAAATATAAATAAAGACTTAATTATAACCGAGAATATAGTTCTCATTGTCGCACCATTTATAGATGTCATTATCGACATTATCGTTAGGAATAGTTTGTTGGTCATCGCAATTATCTTTATTATTTTCCGCGAATATATAACTGTTATTTTCTGAAAGATTTGTTGGCCTGTTAAATTGTATGTGATTATGTTTCATATTCTTATCCTCGTTAAGAAACTACTCTAGCTAACTATTGCATATATAAAGCCAACATTCTTGTGAGACTCAACCATTTGAAATACTTGTTGTTTTAAAGACTGCATTTATAATATTTATATAAAATATTGCACTTTGCAAAATGCACTTGCGATTTGCAATGATAAATAAAATATTCGTCTCATTGCTAGCAAAACTTAGACTTTAACATTGTTCACCTTCAAAAAAGACTCGATATATTACGAAACAAAGTGGATATTAAAAATTAAGACAAAATATAAAATAGATCATTATATGCGAGACAAGCTTAGTGAATAACCACAGTACTTTTCGTTTTATGCGAGTTTAAACACGGTATAATTTGCTCGAAGTCATCGTCAAGTTAGTTTGTTATTACAATAATAAAAAATGCTGTTCATTGAAAATGAACAGCATTGGATAGTTTTACGGGCTTTTACTAAAAATTACCACGTGTAATTCACTCGTTGCCCGCTCCTTGAATCAGTATAAAACGAGTAAACAGTCACCGTTTTAGAATTACACATTCAAAAGCCTATTGTACTGGAATAGTTATAGTTCCAGTAAACACTTCACCTTCGATTGTCTCGTATGCATATTCAAAAGAAATTGTATTAATTGATACATCTGTATTATCCGACATATATTCATAATTATTTAACCGATAAATAAATTGCGAATCTTCTTGAGCAGTACCGGTCACTATATTGATTTGCATGTTGTCATTTACAACCACTTCATTTTCCGCCAATTTAACTGTACCGTAACGATAAACATTTACATTCCCGCCGTTAACAATTGTAAAATTGCTTACATCTGTTCTTGTTATATTATCTTCCGTAACACTTAACTGACGCATAGTGAAGTTTTGCAAGCTGTTAATACTGGTCTAGAGTTGAGGATAAATCATAGAAAAGTTATTAATTAAATGCCTAATGACATTGTTTTTGAATTATTTTGAACTATCGTTATTTGTGCATCAGTAAGATGCACAACATATTTAATTCATATATAAGGATATTACCATGTCAAAAACTACCCTAGGTTCATACTCACCTTTTTCTGCCAACATAAGTACAGAAGATAAAGAAGTTTTCGTTAATGCATTTGAAAAGTTTGTTGGTGTTAATTATGAACCCATTGCTGTTGCAAAACAGGTTGTTGCTGGAGAAAATTATGCTTTTTTCTGTAACGCTACACCGGTTTATCCGGGGGCAACATCTAACCCAGCAATGGTGACGATTTTCAAATCATTAGAAGGTCATTCAAGTATTACTCATATTGAAAAATTGCCATACTAATCCGAGCTATATTATTTGACAAAGATATGGGATCGTATGAGAAACATTATAGCGGTACATACAATCATAATGTTACTTTGATTCAACGCCTGAATAATATAAGCCTTTAAGGTGAGGTTAAAATCTCAATAAACAAAAAACCCGCTAATTAGCGGGTTTTTATTAAGAACAACAATTTGTTAAGCGTTAGCCTACCAACCTGTTTTCTCTTTAAGTGCAGAGCCAATTTCAGCTAAAGAACGAACTGTTTTAACACCAGCAGCTTCTAATGCTGCAAATTTTTCATCAGCAGTACCTTTACCACCAGCGATAATCGCGCCAGCGTGACCCATACGCTTACCTTCTGGTGCAGTAACACCAGCAATGTAAGAAACAACAGGCTTAGTAACGTTTGCTTTGATGTATTCAGCAGCTTCTTCTTCAGCAGTACCACCAATTTCACCAATCATCACGATTGCTTCAGTTTGAGGATCGTTTTGGAACATTTCCAATACGTCGATGAAGTTAGTACCTGGAATAGGATCACCACCAATACCTACACAAGTAGATTGGCCAAAACCAAAATCAGTTGTTTGTTTTACCGCTTCGTACGTTAAAGTACCAGAACGTGAAACAATACCAACTTTACCTGGTAAATGGATGTGACCTGGCATGATACCAATCTTAGTTTCGCCAGGAGTGATAACACCTGGACAGTTAGGACCGATCATGCGAACGCCAGTTTGCTCAAGCTTAACTTTAACGTCAACCATATCTAAAGTTGGAATACCTTCAGTGATAGTAACGATAAGTTCGATGCCAGCATCGATAGCTTCTAAAATTGCGTCTTTACAGAATGGAGCTGGAACGTAGATAACTGTAGCAGTTGCGCCAGTTGCTTCTACAGCATCACGTACTGTGTTAAATACAGGAAGGCCTAAATGCGTTTGACCGCCTTTACCAGGGCTTACGCCACCAACCATTTGTGTACCGTACTCAAGTGCTTGCTCTGAATGGAATGTACCTTGACCACCAGTAAAACCTTGACAGATTACTTTAGTATCTTTGTTAATTAATACAGACATTATTTGCTCTCCGCAGCGGCAACAACTTTAAGTGCTGCGTCAGTTAATGATTCAGCAGCAATGATGTTTACATCAGAGCTAGCTAATACTGCACGACCGGCTTCAGCGTTAGTACCTTCTAAACGTACAACAACTGGAACTTGAACACCAACTTCTTTAACAGCAGCGATGATACCTTCAGCGATCATGTCACAACGAACGATACCACCAAAAATGTTAACTAAAACAGCTGATACGTTATCGTCAGAAAGAATGATTTTGAATGCTTCTGCAACACGTTCTTTAGTTGCTCCGCCGCCAACATCTAGGAAGTTAGCTGGCTTACCGCCGTGCAAGTTAACGATATCCATTGTGCCCATTGCAAGGCCAGCACCGTTAACCATACAACCAACGTTGCCGTCTAATGCTACGTAGTTTAATTCCCACTGCGCTGCATGTGCTTCACGCTCATCTTCTTGAGATGGATCGTGCATTTCACGAATTTTAGGTTGACGGTATAAAGCATTACCATCGATACCGATTTTTCCGTCTAAACAATGAAGGTTACCTTCGTCAGTAATTACTAACGGGTTGATTTCTAATAATGCGAAATCGAAATCTTCAAACATTTTTGCAAGACCTAAAAAGATCTTAACAAATTGCTTCATTTGTGTAGGGTTTAAACCAAGTTTAAAGCCTAGTTCACGTGCTTGGTAAGGTTGAGCGCCAACAAGTGGATCAATTTCAGCTTGGTGAATTAACTCAGGAGTTTCCTCAGCAATTTTTTCAATATCAACACCACCTTCAGTAGATGCCATGAATACAACTTTACGTGTTCCACGGTCTACAACTGCACCTAGGTACAATTCATTAGCAATATCAGTACAGCTTTCAACTAAAATTTTAGCTACTGGCTGGCCATTTGCGTCTGTTTGATAAGTAACTAAATTCTTACCTAACCAGTGTTGAGCGAAATCTTTGATTTCTTCTTTAGTTTTAACTAGCTTAACACCGCCAGCTTTACCGCGACCGCCTGCGTGTACTTGAGTTTTAACAACCCACATATCGCCGCCAATTTTGTCAGCAGCTTCAGCAGCTTCTTGAGGAGTATCGCAAGCGAATCCTTCAGAAACTGGTAAACCATATTCAGCGAATAATTGTTTCGCTTGGTATTCATGCAAATTCATGGTGTTTTATCCATTTATCTGTAGATGAAAATGGCAGACTATCCATATAATAAAATTATATAAAAGCTACCATCGAAAAAGTTGACCGATTATAGTACAAAAGCTCTAAAGAACAAAGTCCTTAGAGCTAATACTATAGTCTAAATCAAAAGATTTATTATTCTTGATTAAATATCAAGAAGTAGACGTGTTGGATCTTCTAGTAGTTCTTTAATTGCTACTAAGAAGCCTACTGACTCTTTACCATCAATCAAACGATGATCGTAAGAAAGTGCAAGGTACATCATTGGTAAGATTTCAACTTTTCCGTTAACAGCCATAGGTCTGTCTTGGATTTTATGCATTCCTAAAATACCTGCTTGTGGTAAATTTAAGATTGGTGTTGAAAGTAGTGAGCCAAATACGCCACCGTTAGTAATGGTAAAGTTACCGCCTGTCATATCTGCAATCGACAATTTTCCATCACGGCCTTTAATAGCTAAGCTACGAATACCGTTTTCAATTGCTGCCATACCCAATTGATCTGCATCACGCAATACTGGCGTAACTAAACCGCGAGGTGTAGAAACAGCAATCGAGATGTCAAAAAAGTTATGGTAAACAATATCATCACCATCAATTGAAGCATTAACAGCTGGGAAGCGTTTAAGAGCTTCGGTTACCGCTTTCACATAGAAAGACATAAAGCCTAAACGAGTATCGTGAGTTTTCTCGAATAAATCTTTATATTGCTTACGAAGATCCATAATTGGTTTCATGTTAACTTCATTGAATGTCGTTAGCATGGCCGTTGAATTTTTCGCTTCTAATAAACGTTTAGCAATTGTTTTGCGTAAACGTGTCATAGGTACACGTTTTTGTGTACGCTCGCCTAATTCTTGTACTGCTTGAACAGGTGCTGCTGCTTTCGCCGCTGGGGCTGGAGCTGCTGCTGGTTTGTTAGCTGCTGCTTCAACATCTTCTTTAGAAATACGTCCGCCTTTGCCTGTACCTGTAACATCAGAAGCTGTTAAACCTTTTTCAGTCATTAAACGACGTACTGAAGGGCTAGCTAAATCATCAGAGCTTACCGCTTCTTCAGCTGATGCAGCAGGTGCACTAGCTGTTGCGCCAGCATTTAATTCACCAATTTTTTGTGAACCTAATACTGTGTCACCTTCAACGTGGATTATTTTACCAATCACACCATTGTCTTGAGCAACAACTTCTAAAACAACTTTATCGGTTTCGATATCAACCAAATTTTGGTCAACTGAAACAGTGTCGCCTTCAGCTACATGCCATGAAGCAACAGTTGCATCGGCAACTGACTCTGGCAATACAGGAACGATAATATCAATAACCTTTCCTTGTGATGTTCCAGCAGCAACAGGAGCTGGTGCTGCAGGAGTAGATGCTGCTTGTGCGCCGCCTTCAGATAGAATAGCAATTACTTGCTCACCTAATACTGTTGCGCCTTCAGCTTGAGATATTTCTGTAATTACACCATCAGCAGTAGCTACAACTTCAAGTACAACTTTATCAGTTTCGATATCAACAAGATTTTGATCTCTAGATACTTTGTCACCTACTTGTACATGCCAAGTAGCTACGGTTGCATCAGCAACTGATTCAGGTAGAACGGGAACCTTAATTTCGGTTGTCATTTATTTTATTCCTTACTCACTAGTCTTCAACAGTTAGCGCGTCATTGACTAGCGCTTGTTGTTCTTTTACATGGACTGACATATAACCAACAGCAGGTGCTGCAGAAGCCTTACGGCCAGCATATGTCAAATAAGTACCTTTAGGGATTGCCGCTCTAAAGTGATGCTGTGAACAGTACCAAGCACCTTGATTTTGCGGTTCTTCCTGACACCAAACGAATTGTTTCACATGTTGGTATTGCGCCAACATTGCTTGAAGCTCTTCTTCTGGGAATGGGTATAATTGTTCGATACGAATGATAACAACATTGTCTTGTTCATTCTTACGACGTTGATCAAGCAATTCGTAGTAGACTTTGCCGCTACAAAATACAACACGTTCTACTTTCTTCGGATCGATGTCATCAACTTCACCAATTACATTATGGAAAACCCCGGTAGATAATTCTTCTAATGAAGATACAGCTAACGGATGACGTAACAATGATTTAGGTGACATTACCACTAATGGACGACGCATAGGACGAACCACTTGGCGGCGTAGCATATTAAATACTTGCGCTGGTGTTGAAGGTACACAAACTTGCATATTGTGATCAGCACACAATTGCAAGAAGCGTTCAAGGCGACCTGATGAATGCTCAGGGCCTTGGCCTTCATAGCCGTGAGGTAACAACATAGTTAAGCCACATAAACGGCCCCACTTTTGTTCACCTGAACTAATAAATTGGTCAAAAACTACCTGTGCACAGTTAGCAAAATCACCAAACTGAGCTTCCCAAATAGTTAAACCTGCAGGCTCGGCTGTGGTGTAACCATATTCAAATGCTAAAACAGATACTTCAGATAAAACTGAATCATGAACATCAAATGGACCTTGACCTTCACGAATGTTTTGTAATGGTAAGTATTGGCTAGCATTTTCTTGGTTATGTAAGACAGCATGGCGGTGGAAGAAAGTACCACGGCCAGCATCTTGTCCGGTAATACGAACACGTTGACCTAAATCAACAACTGACGCATACGCTAAGTTTTCCGCCATTCCCCAATCAAGTAATTTCTCTCCGGAGGCCATTTTTACGCGGTCATCATATAACTTCTTAACACGACCGTGTACAGGGTGATCTTCAGGATAAGTAGAAATTTTACCTGCTAATTCTTTTAGTTTAGCAATAGAGATTTCTTTAGTGTAATCGTCATCCCAATCGTGACCAAGAAACGGACTCCAATCTACAGAATGCTCTGTCATTGGACGCCATTGCTCTACAGTACACTGTCCTTCATCAAGCAATTTACGATAATAAGCAGCTAATTCATTGGATTTTTCTGTATTGATTGAACCTTCAGCATTTAATTTATCGGCATAAAGCTGACGTGGTGTTGGATGTTTTTTAACTTTTTTGTACATTAATGGCTGAGTTGCACTTGGCTCATCAGCTTCGTTATGGCCATGACGACGATAACAAACAAGGTCAATTACCACATCACGCTTAAACTCATTTCTGTAATCTAGTGCTATTTGAGTAGCAAGGATAACTGCTTCAGGATCATCGCCATTAACATGTAAAATTGGTGCAGATACCATCTTAGCGATATCAGTACAATATTCACCTGAGCGAGTATCTTCTGGGTTCGATGTCGTAAAACCAACCTGATTATTTATAACTAAGCGAATCGTACCGCCAACTTTAAATGCGCGCGCTTGCGACATATTGAAAGTTTCTTGTACCACACCTTGACCAGCAATAGCTGAGTCACCGTGAATAGTTATAGGTAATACAGTATCGCCAATCACATCTCCGCGACGATCTTGTCGTGCACGTACTGAGCCAATAACAACTGGATTAACTATCTCAAGATGCGATGGATTAAATGCTAATGCTAAATGAACATTACCACCTGGTGTAACGAAGTCAGATGAATAACCTTGGTGATATTTAACATCACCAGAAGATAAGATTTCATCATGCTTGCCGCCAAATTCATCAAATAACTTTGAAGGATTCTTACCCATCACGTTAATTAATACATTCAATCGGCCACGGTGAGCCATACCAATAACAACTTCTTTAGAGCCTTGAGCGCCTGCTCGAGTAATTAACTCTTTGAGCATAGGGACTAACGCATCGCCACCTTCAAGTGAAAATCGTTTTGCACCAGGAAATTTTGCACCTAGATACTTTTCAAGACCATCAGCAGCAATCAAACCTTTAAGAATTTCTTCTTTTTCAGCCGTGGTAAGCACAGCTTTGGATTGCACAGACTCAAGACGCTGTTGTAACCAACGCTTTTCATCAGTGGAAGTTATGTGCATATACTCAGCGCCAATCGCGCCACAGTACGTTGACTTAAGTGATTTATATAAATCACCTAACTTCATGGTGTCTTGAGCTACCGCATATGAACCGACGTTATATTCTTTGTCGAAGTCATTTTCAGAAAGTTCATGGTGAGACAATTGTAGATCGCGTACTTTATCTCGCTGCCATAATCCCAATGGATCAAGGTTTGCATTTTGATGTCCACGAAAACGAAAAGCATTAATTAGCTGTAAAACTTTGACTTGTTTTGCATCACCATCACCTGAAACTACAACAGTTTTATGTGATTGCTTAGCTAGTTCTCTAAATTCGTTGCGGATCTCAGAATGCCTAAACTCTTGGTCAGCACCTTCAATTTTTGGAAGTTGTTGGAATATCTCTCGCCACTCTGCTGGAACAGATTGTGAGCTATCCAGATATGATTCGTATAATTCTTCAATATAAGTAGCATTAGCGCCACTTAAATGGGAAGACTCTAACCAAGCCTTCATTGTACCTTCGGGCATTGCCTGTTCCTTTATGGGATAAAAGCAATAAAAAAAATGCTTATTTAATTTACTAGATTACTCTAACTTCGCTAAATAAACGACTCAAAATTCAGGTTAAGCTATTCCATTTTATTATGACTGATTTCATGGAGGTTATACCCCATGAAATCAGTAAATAAAATATTAAACTGCGCGAGAAATTAACATCGACTTTATATGGCCGATAGCTTTCGTTGGGTTTAATCCTTTCGGACAAACGTCTACACAGTTCATGATGCCATGACAACGAAATACGCTGTAAGCATCTTGTAAATCTTCTAAACGTTCTTCTGTTGCTGTATCACGGCTATCAATTAAAAAGCGATAAGCGTGTAATAAGCCAGCAGGACCGATAAATTTATCAGGATTCCACCAGAAAGAAGGACATGATGTTGAACAACATGCACATAAAATACATTCATAGAGACCGTCTAGTTTTTCACGCTCATCAATAGATTGTAAGTGTTCGCGTGCTGGTTGTTCTTTTCCATCGTTAATTAAGTAAGGCTTAATTTTTTCATATTGATTATAGAACTGAGTCATATCAATAATTAAATCGCGCACTACAGGTAAACCAGGAAGAGGACGTAAAACAATCGTTTTAGTTTTTAAGTCTGATAATGGCGTAATACAAGCCAAACCATTCTTACCATTCATGTTTAAGCCATCTGAACCACAAACACCTTCACGACATGAACGACGGAATGATAACGTTGAGTCTTGCTCTTTTAATAAGATCAAGGCGTCAAGTACCATCATGTCAGAGCCTTCCGGTACTTCTAACTCGTAGTCTTTCATGTAAGGTGCATTATCAACATCAGGGTTGTAACGATAAATCGAAAATACTTGTTTCATTGCAATGCTCCTTAGTATACACGAGCTTTCGGAGGGAAAGCTTCACGGTGAACAGGTTTCATATTGACAGAACGTTTCGTCATGTCTTCCGTTTCTGGCGTATAGATTGAATGGCATAACCAGTTCTCATCATCACGTTCAGTGAAATCTTGACGAGCATGAGCTCCGCGAGATTCAGTACGGAAGTTAGCCGCTTTAGCAGAACAAAATGCTGTTTCCATTAAGTTATCTAACTCTAAACACTCAATACGTTGAGTATTAAATTCAGAAGACTTATCGTCTAATTTAGCATTTTGAAGACGTTCGCGGATTTCTGTTAGTTCTTTCATACCCTGTGCCATCGCGTCACCTTCACGGAAAACCGAGAAGTTCATTTGCATACATTGCTGTAAGTCTTTGCGAATTTGCACTGGATCTTCACCAGTCGTTGAAGATTCCCAACGATTGGTTCGAGCTAATGATGCTTCTAAATCAGACGCTGATGCATCAGTTGCTGATTGCGTATCATTTAAGTAAGTTCCTAAGAAATTACCTGCCGCACGACCAAAGACCACTAAATCAAGTAGTGAATTACCGCCTAAACGGTTGGCTCCATGTACAGATACACAAGCAATTTCACCAACGGCAAATAAGCCTTCAACAATAGTTTCTTTGCCGTCACTGCCAATATTAAGTGCTTGACCATTAACGTTACAAGGTACACCACCCATTTGGTAATGACACGTAGGTATAACAGGAATTGGCGCTTCAGCTGGATCAATATGAGCAAATGTTTTAGATAAATCACAAACACCTGGTAAACGCTTGTATAACGTTTCACGACCTAAGTGATCGAGCTTCAATTGAATATGCTTACCAAATTGTGGGTGGTCAAGACCGCGGCCTTCACGGATTTCAGTCATCATTGAACGAGCAACAACATCACGACCTGCTAAATCTTTAGCATTTGGTGCATAACGTTCCATGAAACGTTCGCCGTCTTTATTAAGAAGGTAACCACCTTCACCACGACAACCTTCAGTAACTAAAACACCCGCACCGGCAATGCCAGTTGGGTGGAATTGCCACATTTCCATGTCTTGCATTTGAATGCCAGCACGAAGTGACATACCAACACCGTCACCCGTATTGATGTGAGCATTAGTTGTTGATGCAAATATACGACCTGCACCACCAGTAGCAAGAACCGTAGCGCGAGCTTTAAAGTAAACAACTTCACCAGTTTCGATAGATATTGCCGTAGTACCGACAACTGCACCATCACTGTTTTTAACTAAATCTAGTGCATACCATTCTGAGAAAACGTTGGTTTTATTTTTAACATTCTGTTGGTATAAACAATGAAGTAATGCATGACCGGTACGGTCAGCTGCTGCAGCTGTACGAGCGGCTTGCTCACCACCAAAGTTTTTAGATTGGCCACCGAAAGGACGTTGATAAATTTTGCCTTCTTCGGTACGAGAAAATGGTAAGCCCATTTTTTCTAATTCAATAATAGATTCTGGACCAGTTTTACACATGTATTCGATAGCGTCTTGGTCACCGATATAATCAGAGCCTTTAACAGTATCGTACATATGTTGTTCCCAATGGTCCTCATGTGCGTTACCTAGCGCAACGGTGATGCCACCTTGAGCAGATACAGTATGAGAACGAGTAGGAAAAACTTTTGAAATCAAGGCACACGATTTGCCTGATTCTGAAATAGCTAATGCGGCGCGCATACCTGCACCACCGGCACCAATAACTATTGCGTCAAATTCACGAATTGGAACGCTCACTTATACACCCCACACAATTAAGAAGCCTGCCGCAAGGTAAGCTAATAAAGTAACAGAAAAGAAAAACTGTAATGACCCACGCAAGAATGCAGGCTTGATGTAATCAGACAATACTTGCCAAACACCAATCCACGCATGAGTAACAAGTGATAAAACAGCAAGCAGGGTCGCTATTTTCACTGACATCAAGCCAAAAAAGCTATGCCATGCATCATAAGTAACTTCTGGGGTAACAACAAAAAAGCCAGCGATTAATAACGTATACAAGGTTAAAATTATAGCGCTAGCTCTTATTAGAATAAAATCATGTACGCCATTTCGGCCTACGGTGGCAATATTATTTACCATAACCAAACTCCTACTACGACAGTAAGTACAAACCAAAGTGCCATAGCAAATTTAGCACTGGTATTTCCTGAAGCTAATTCTTCAAAATGGCCTAAGTCCATAAACAAGTGACGAACACCCATTAATATATGGAACGTTAGAGCAGAGATTATGCCAAACATAATAAATTTGAAAAAGAAGCCGTCGAGACATGCTTGAATTTGAGCAAATCCTTCAGCAGAAGATAGAGATAACGAAAGTGTCCACAATAATATACCAATAGCAAATACCATAATCACACCAGAAATACGGTGCAATATCGAGGCGTTTGCCGAAGGATGCATTTTGATTGTAGTCAGATCTAGGTTTACAGGACGTTGTTTTTTCACAATTGCGCCTAAAGAGTTCTTTGAGTCTTCAACTTTTTTATTATTGCCCAAAAAAATTGTAAACAAAGTTTACAATAATTTGTTGAGCAACCCCCCAGCGATCTTAGTCAATATTTGTACATTAATAAAATAAACGACAAATAAAAATTAGATCAACCTGATTATATAGCTGAATATTTTTAATTACAATTTTCTTACGCGACAATTTCACCTTTATTTCAAAGGCTTCAGGCTATTATTTGAGCTATTCAAGCAATTCTTTGACTTTAGTCTAGTGTTGTAACAATAGGTTTGACTTAGTGGGGGTATAATGAAGTAGAATACGTGCAGTTTTATATTCATAAAAACTGACTAACTTTTCATAAGTGAGTTCAGCAAAGCGAATTAAATAATTTATAGGGGATTAAACATATGGCTGAATCTAAAGCCACTCTCAGTATTGATGGTAACGTAGTTGCAGATTTACCAATACTTTCCGGTAGCGCCGGTAACGACGTAATAGACATCAGAACTTTGGGGAATTATGGTTATTTCACTTATGACCCGGGCTTCTTAGCAACCGCTTCATGTGAATCAGCTATTACTTTTATTGATGGTGGTAAAGGTGTTTTACAACATCGTGGTTACCCAATCGACAGCTTAGCAAAACAAGCTGATTACTTAGAAGTTTGTTATATCTTGTTGAATGGCGATGCGCCAACAAAAGCTCAATATGACGAATTTAAAAATATCATTACTAACCATACTATGGTTCATGAGAAGTTAGCACATTTCTTCCAAGGCTTCTTACCTGACGCGCATCCTATGGCTATGGTTTGTGGTGTTGTTGGCGCTTTATCATCTTTCTATCATAGTGATTTAGACATTGAAGATCCGAAACAACGTATGCGTAGTGCGCATCGTTTAATCGCGAAAATGCCAACAATTTCAGCAATGGCTTATAAATATAGTATTGGTCAACCGTTTGTATATCCACGCAATGATCTAAGCTATGCAGAAAACTTTTTGCACATGATGTTCTCAGTTCCTGCTGAAGAGTATGTAGTTAGCCCAACGGTTGCACGTGCTATGGACAGAATTTTTACCTTGCATGCAGACCATGAACAAAATGCATCTACATCAACAGTACGTTTAGCTGGTTCTTCGGGTGCAAACCCTTATGCTTGTATCGCTGCTGGTGTCGCATCTTTATGGGGCCCTGCACATGGTGGTGCTAACGAAGCTTGTTTAACTATGCTTGAAGAAATTGGGTCATTAGACCGTGTAGATGAATTTGTAGCTCGTGCAAAAGACAAAAGTGATTCGTTCCGCTTAATGGGTTTCGGTCATCGTGTTTATAAAAACTTTGACCCTCGCGCAACAGTAATGCGTGAAACCTGTCATGAAGTATTAAAAGAGCTAGGCATTAAAGATCCACTTCTAGATGTAGCAATGGCACTTGAAAAAGTTGCACTTGAAGATTCATACTTTATTGAGAAAAAACTATACCCGAATGTTGATTTTTATTCAGGTATTATCTTAAAAGCTATTGGCATTCCAACCAATATGTTTACGGTAATATTTGCAATGTCTCGCACTGTAGGTTGGATATCTCATTGGGATGAAATGCTAGGTCAACCAGGTCAAAAAATTGGTCGTCCACGTCAAAATTACGTTGGCGAAATTAACCGTGAATTTGTACCATTAAAAAATAGATAGTGATCTAATCTTATAAATCACGTCATATTAAAGGTAGCTTTGGCTACCTTTTTTTATGTTTCTAATTCAATAAATCAATTTAAGTTCAACTGTTTCAAATTTATCTATTTACCACTAAAAGTCCATTTTTATGAATAAATAAGCATATCGCTCATAAAACAAGCAATATAACCATGAGAGATAACAGTTATTCACATATAAAATAAACCTAAAATACAATAAGTTAAAATAATGAGTTTTAACTTTTTTAAGCAAACTTCAAACGATAATCTTTAGGTGTAATACCAGTAAACTTTTTAAATAATTGTCGAAAACTACTAATATCTTCATAACCTGCTGACCAAATAATTTTATTTATTGGATCTGTACTAACTTCTAATTGAACTTTCACATGTTCAACTCTAATACGCTGCAAATAATTTATTGGCGTTTCATTAGTGGCTAACTTAAATCGGCGTTTAAAAGTTCTAGAGCCTAGACCAACATGCTCGGCTAAACTCTCAATAGTAAAACTTTGTTTAAAGTGCCCTTCTAACCATTCTTGAGCTTTTAAGATCGGTTGGTCTTCATGGCCTTTTTGGCTTTGAAAAGAAACATAAGGAGATTGTTTATGTCGAACGGGGTCAAATACCATGAGTTTTGCACAGTCCGTCGCTACTTCACGACCGATTGATTTTTCAATTAAATATAAAGCTAAATCCATATAAGCCATAGCACCGCCAGAGCATATAACATCACCGTTATCAACAATCAGCTGATCGCTATCTAAACGTATGAAGGGATACAGCTTTCTAAAAAGATCAGCACTTCGCCAATGAGTTGTTGCGATTTTTTTTGAAAGTAATCCGCACTCGGCTAATAGAAAACTTCCGGTACAGTAACTCGTTATTACACTGCCCTGCCCATGGCAATGTTTGAGCCAAGGCTCAACAAGTTCTTTTTGCTCAATATTAACTGAGTCAGCACAGCACTCTAGAACAGGCTTAACCGAAGAGGATACGACAACAATATCAGGAGCCCTATCATGGCTTATTAATTCAGTCGGCATAACTTGAATTCCGTTATAACCAGCTACGGCTTTATTATCTATAGTTACAATTTGACAATCTAACGTTTCTTTAACACCTTGCCCAAAACGTTGTGCAGCACAATAATTAGCAGCATAGAAAATATCTAAAATCCCATAAAGGGCTGAAATTACACACTTATTGGTTGCAAGAACAACGATTTTCATTAAATCCCCCTAAAACACAATGGCACATTCAGCATGACAAGTGTCAAATATGCCACCTGTTAATATATTATGCAAGCGCTAAAATTTACCAACTTACAATATACTGCTATCAAGGAAAGTCATATGTATCCATTTATTTTAACTTTAACTATTCTTCATCGTATCGCTTTAGTTTGCATACTTATTGCTTTTGCCGTTATTCCCTTACTTTCTGAAATTACTATTATTGTTAATTTTGTCGTATTGCCATCGATATTTATCTTACTGTCAATTTCTACAATTTATATTGAAAATACTTTAAATAAATATAAAACACAGATATCAATCAATAATGACAGCACAAAACATAAAAAATGTATTATCCGCTACGGGATTTGCTGCTTTCATCACTAATAATTATTATAATGTCAGAAATATTTTACGTTAAATAGAAGTTTATGTCTGAATATCAAATGAGGTTTGGTGGAATTGCACGTATATACGGTGCAACTGCAGCCACTTTAATAGAAAAGGCACATTTTTGTGTGATAGGTATTGGTGGTGTTGGCTCTTGGGCAGCTGAATCTTTAGCAAGAACGGGAATAGGTGCAATTACCCTTATTGATCTAGATGATATTTGTACAACCAATATTAACCGCCAAATTCATGCACTAAGTCATACTGTTGGTGAAAGCAAAGTTGAAGTTATGGCTGAGCGCATCAAACAAATTAACCCTGATTGTCAGGTAAATATTATAGAAGACTTTGTAACCTTTGATAATTTACGAGACTTATTAAGCGACAACTTAGATTATGTTATTGATGCTATAGATTCAGTTAAAATAAAAACTGCGATTATCGCCCACTGTAAACGAAAAAAATTGCCTATTATTACTATTGGTGGTGCAGGCGGACAAACGGATCCCAGTAAAATTCAACTTTGTGATTTAAGTAAAACTTATCAAGATCCTTTATTGGCAAAAGTTAAAAACCAACTACGACGTGAATACAACTTCCCAAAGGCTGATGAAAAAAAGAGCAGTAAGCGCAAGTTTGCAGTTGATGCTGTGTTTTCAACTGAGCAGCTAGTTTATCCTGATACTGAAGGTAATGTCTGCCATGCTAAGCAAACACAAGATGGCGCAGTAAGACTAGATTGTAATACAGGTTTTGGTGCGGTTACTCACGTTACTGCAAGTTTTGCTTTTTTTGCTACTGCACATTCGATAAAAAAATATCTCGCTAAACATCAGAAATAGCTCTAATTTTTTCAATAATAGAATTCAGCCCATTACTTCGAGATGGGCTTAAATGTTGAGATAATCCTAATTTTTCAAAGAAATGTTCGTTGTCAAAAGCCAATATATCTTCTCGAGACTTTCGCTGATAAGCTGATAAGATAATAACCATCAAACCTCTGATCACCCTAGCATCGCTATCACAGCTAAAATAAAATGTTCCATCTTCGTATCTTTTAGCAACTAGCCATGCGTGGCTTTCACATCCTTGAATAAGTGACTTATCATCACGTAAAGATTTATCCATTCTTGTTAAAGCTTTCCCTAGCAACATGATTTCCCGGTGACGAAGATCCCAACCTTTAATAGTAGAAAAACGTTTTACCATTTTCTGTTCATCTGTTATTTCAGTTTTTATCTGCAGAGGTGCTACTGGCTGAGGCTTATCGACAGCCTGTAAACTTTCGATAAGCAAGGTTAATTTATCAATAAAAAAATCAATCTCATTTAAGGTGTTATAAGCCGCTAGAGAAACACGGATACATCCGGTTAATTTTAAATACTCCATTAACGGCATAGCACAATGATGCCCGGAACGAATAGCAATGCCTTGGGCATCAAGACCACTAGCAATATCGTGGTTGTGGATATTAACAACAATAAAGGAAATAACGCCAATATCAGGCTGTTGATCTGTGATAAATCTCACAGACTCAATTTGCTTTAATTTTTTATAACAATAGCGTGTTAGTTCTTTTTCATAGCTTGCTAAAGCGCTCATGCCAAAAGTTTCGATAAATTGAATACTTGCAGCAAAAGCAATTACACCTGCGTAATTTGGAGTACCAGCTTCAAATTTAAAAGGCAATTGATTAAATGAGGTACCTGAAAAGCTAACATTTTTTATCATTTCACCGCCGCCCTGATAAGGTGGCATCATATTAAGCAGTTCGCGACGGCCATATAAAACGCCGACACCAGTGGGACCATACATTTTATGTGCTGAAAACACATAAAAGTCGCAGTCTAAATTCTGCATATTTAAGGAAAAGTGTGCACAAGCTTGTGCTCCATCAATTACTGTTATAGCTTTATATGATTTAGCTAATCTTATTATTTCCTTTACAGGGTTAACTTTCCCAACGACATTGGAGACATGTGAAAAACTAACTAATTTAGTATTTTCATTAAAATAACCTGCGAGTCTGGCTTCATCAATAACACCTTTAGTAGTTAATGGCATTACTTTAATTATTGCTCCTGTTTTCTCAGCGATCATTTGCCAAGGAACAATATTTGCGTGATGCTCAGCATGGCTTAGCAGGATTTCATCGCCTGATTGTAAATTATGTTGGCCCCAGCTTTGAGCAATTAAATTAATTCCAGCTGTTGTACCTGAAGTCCAAATAACTTCCTCTAAATGTTTCGCTTTAATAAAGCCTTGAACTTCCATTCTTGCTTGTTCAAATGCAACAGTTGCTTTAGCACTAAGTGCATGAGAAGCACGATGTACGTTGGCATTATAATGTTGATAAACCTCTACTTCCGCATCAATTACAGCTTCGGGCTTTTGTGTTGTAGCACCATTATCAAAATAAATTAACGGCAAGTTATTAATTTTTTTACTAAGCAAAGGGAAGTGAGCACGAAATGTGCTGACATTAAATTCATTCATGAAGAAAGTTACATCTAAAAATTATATTACTGAAATAATTATACCTTAGATCGTTTAAAATTTAGATATTTTAAGCGATCTAAAATACTACAAGTTTATTTATACAATTGTGCAAAATCATACAGCTATTTTCAAATCATATACTACAATTAAACTGCAGAGAAAATAAAGGATGGGTAGTATGACATTATTTTCATGGTTCATTAAAGCAAACTCACAAGCAAATTATAAACAATCGAAGAAACGAGGAGTTACCGCAAGCTCGGAAACTGTTTACTTTCATAATGGATTAGCCGATGAATTGGATAGTTTTAACAATAATACCATGTGGCCAATTGCCAAAGTAAAAACTACGAGTATGATTATTAAAAAGCCCCAAAAAAAGGCCTCTATTCTGAAATTACAACTTATATAACGAACAAAGGTTTAACGGCAATTCCCATAAAGTAATAACCATTATTGTCTAGATTAGTTACCATTCAATTAAAATAACGCTACGGCGTTATTTTTTTTTGCATTAGTGCTGCCTTTACATTTTGACTATAACTTGGCATTAAAAAGCGTTGTGGGTTATCTGACAGAAATTGAAAATATAGACTGGGTATATTTTTTTCAAAATAACGCATAGCGGTTATTTTATTTACTGGTTTCACTGAAACAAAATCACTACCTATGCAAGTTTCCGCTATAAACCCTCCAATAGTATCGTCATCGCTCTTCTCAGTTCCTAATACCCACCCCCTCGTTGTTTTTTTCATAAGCGGCGTAGTATCAGATATATATTTGGCCCAGGGTAGCTGAGCAAGAATTTCTTCTCGAACAAGTTGTTTAGTCCCGTGATAATAACGTGGCAACACTGCTATATTATGAGAAAACATTGATTGTTGCCTCCCCTGACATCTAAGATGGTTTTTTGGTAAAGGGTATTCATCAACAAAGCCCAGCAAATGTGCTAACTCGTGTATCAATACTTTTTCAGTATCATTAGCATCCAGATATAAAATTCCATCATTAACATTAGCACCACCTTCATCGACAAGAACTATAAGGTACCGTGGTTTTACTGGGGATTTATCTAATTTATTTTCCCAGATGGATTCATCGCATGTTATGGCGTCATCTTGATCATGCAAACAATTAAGCCTTTGCTTACTGATGTAGTTTACCGGTGTAAAACAGATATAGTGGCTAAATGGTGCTAATTTAGGAGATGTGATTAACTCTGCTAAATAATCTAGGTTTTTGAGGTTGGTTGCAAATGGAGCTATAGACAATTCACACGATTTATCAGTATGTGCATTACCATTATCAATAATGTTGTACTTTTCAAGTTTCAGATAAAAAAGTTTCTGTGTGCTATTCGACGCTAAGTCTAGCTCCTTAAATTGACGGGCATACCGAGCTATGAGTGTATTTTCGCCTTCTATTATTGCTATGGTTAGCAATAATTTAACTGCCAGAATATCATCTGTTATCGATTGTAATAAATTTTTTGCTTGTTGATTTTCACCATTTTCAGTATGGATATTTGCTAATAATAATCGGGCTTTATGGTGTTTTAACCTAATAGCCTGTAAAAGCCATAATTTTGCTTCTTTATTACTTTGATTTTGTAAATGATATTTGGCTATTACATATGCTAGGTTACCGTCATTTTTGGCAAGCACACGAGCAATATTAAGCCAGTTTTTGTCTTTATTTTCTATAGAGTAAAACCGTATATACAGTATTTTTCTTAAGCCAAGCTGACTAAAAAAACTTAATTGAGACTTTGTAGCATAACCCCTTTCAACGGCAACGAGTATTGAACGTAGCCAAAAAAAAGAGCTTATTGATACGACGATCAACAAACTCAATATGATGAGGTAAAATTTCGGTTTTGTCATTTTACAGCAAAACTCAATAATTAACTAGGAAGAAGTGTTTACAGCTTCTGCAAGGTTTTTTCTCATAAGTTCTAATTCAAGTTTAGCGTACCTATGCTCAACGAATTCATAAACATTTGTACTTAACGCTAATTTAAAAAAGTTTACTGCAGATTTGTTTTTACCTTGTAATTGGTAATATTTCCCTAAATAAAAATAAGCTTCGCACAAACGTTCACTCAAAGCCTTATTGGAATTTACCCCAGCAGTAAGTTGTCTAACAAAGGTTTGATGAGATATTTCCCCTAAGTAGAGTTGAATAATCGTTTTAGCCCAGACATTTTCAGACACTAAGTTTGAATAGCCCTTCAAAGCTATTTTTGCACTTATTTGGTCTTGCTCATGCTCAGCTAAATAAAGCCATAAAATGCGATAGGGATCACTTTTCTCATCTAAATGAAATGCTGTAAAGTCGTCAATAGAAAGCTCTGCTCGTCCACCATAATATAAAGCAATACCTCGGTTAAGATAAGCGTACTGATGTTTAGGCGACAGGTCTAGTGCCGAATCAAACGCTTCATATGCTTGATTAAATTCTTGCATCTGTGTGTAGTGAATACCTAAAAAGTTATATGCATCGACAAAGTCAGGCTTTAAACGAAGTGCACGATTAAAATCAAGACGGGCAAGTGAGCGTAGACCAACACTGTCGTAGATAACACCTCGGTCATAATAGAGCTCAGCCCTTTGAGCATCAGTAATTTCAGCTCGATGAATAACCTCGGTTAAACGAGCTAGCGCTATTTCACTTTTATAATTTATTGCTAGTGGCTCTGCAATAATCAGTTGGCTCATAACAGTTGATGAGGAATCGGTTTGATTACTCGCACACCCCTGTATGGCTGATATAGCGAGGACGAATGCTACTTTAAAGAATCTATTCACAAATTAGGTACCTAATTAAATATTTTGTGCTCTTATTTCAGTATATAAAAAAGGGAGCCATCAGGCTCCCTTTTTATGTAACTTTTTAAGTATTTAGTTATTCAGCAGTTTCAGTTGCTGGCGCTGCAGTTTTTTCTGCCGCTTCCTTGATACTTAAACGAACACGGCCTTGACGGTCAACTTCAAGTACCTTAACAGTTACTTCTTGACCTTCAGTTAATACATCACTCACTGCGTTTACACGCTCTTCAGAGATTTGTGAGATGTGAACTAAGCCATCTTTACCTGGAAGTACGTTAACAAAAGCACCGAAGTCTACAATACGTACAACTTTACCTTGGTAAATAGTACCTACTTCAATCTCTGCAGTTAATGCTTTAATACGGTTGATAGCATCATCAGCTTGTTCACCGCTAGTAGCTGCAATTTTAACTGTTCCGTCGTCATCAATTTCAATCGTTGTGCCGGTTTCTTCAGTAAGCATACGGATGGTTGCACCACCTTTACCAATAATATCACGGATCTTATCTTGACTAACTTTGATCGTGTGAATACGTGGTGCAAACTGTGAAATTTCGTCACGATGTCCAGAAATAGCTTCATCCATTACAGATAAAATATGAGTACGTGCAGCTTTTGCTTGGTTTAATGCAAGTTGCATAATTTCTTGCGTGATACCTTCAATTTTAATATCCATTTGAAGTGCAGTAATACCACCAGTAGTACCCGCTACTTTAAAGTCCATATCACCCAAGTGATCTTCATCACCTAAGATGTCAGAAAGTACAACAAAATCGTCGCCTTCTTTAACTAGACCCATTGCAATACCAGCAACAGAAGCTTTGATTGGAACACCAGCATCCATTAATGCTAATGATGTACCACATACAGAAGCCATTGAAGATGAACCGTTTGATTCTGTAATTTCAGAAACAACACGAACTGCATATGGGAATTCTTCAACAGTTGGCATTACTGCTAACATACCACGTTTTGCTAGACGGCCATGGCCGATTTCGCGACGCTTAGGAGAGCCAACAAAACCAGTTTCGCCAACACAGTATGGAGGGAAGTTATAATGAAGCATGAATGCATCTGTTTTCTCACCCATAATCGTGTCTAAACGCTGAGCATCACGCTGTGTGCCTAACGTAGCAGTAACTAATGCTTGAGTTTCACCACGAGTAAATACAGCAGAACCATGAGTACGAGGTAATACGCCAGTCATTACGTCTAATGCTCGGATCATTTCAGGATCACGACCATCGATGCGAGGCATACCTTTGGTTATACGACCACGAACAACTGTTTTTTCTAAATCGTGGAATAAATCCTTTGCTTCTTGAACGTTAAGTTCAGCATCATTCGCCAATAACGTATCAACAACACCATCGCGGATTTCTTTAATTTTTTCGTAACGAACTGCTTTTTCAGTAATTTGGTACGCTTCGTCAACTTGGCTTTCTGAAAGCTCTGCAATTTTAGCAATAAGTTCAGCGTTTTTAACCGGTGCAACCCAATCCCATTTAGGATTGTTAACTTCTGCAGCCATTTCTTTAATAGCTGTAATAGCTGTTTGCATTTGCTCATGGCCATACATAACAGCGCCAAGCATAACTTCTTCAGATAAAACGTCAGCTTCAGACTCAACCATTAATACTGCAGAATCAGTACCAGAAACAACTAGATCTAATTGTGAGCTTTCTAATTCAGATTGTAACGGGTTTAAGATGTATTTACCGTCAGTATAACCAACACGAGCCGCGCCAACAGGGCCACTAAAAGGCATACCTGAAATTGCTAATGCAGCAGAAGTACCTAATAAAGCAATAATATCAGGTGAAATTTCTGGGTTAGCAGAAACAACAGTGATTACAACTTGTACTTCGTTAGTAAATCCTTCTGGAAATAGTGGGCGAATAGGACGATCGATTAAACGACAGATTAATGTTTCTTCTTCAGAAGGGCGACCTTCACGTTTAAAGAAGCCACCAGGGATTTTACCTGCAGCATAGGTACGTTCTTGGTAGTTTACAGTTAATGGGAAAAAATCTTGTCCTGGTTTTGCTTCTTTTTTACCAACAACAGAAACTAATACTGAAGTATCGTCCATGCTAGCCATAACAGCACAAGTTGCTTGACGAGCAATAGCACCCGTCTCTAAAGTTACGGTATGTTGACCGAATTCAAATGTCTTAGTAACAGTATTGAACATAAATGTTCCTTTTAATTAAATTTTTAGTTATTAACCAATCTGTACAATTATTTATTCACTTATAGCAAACTTTTAACTGCTTAAGTTGAACAAAAAATTATACAGTTTGGATTGATTAGTTTTACAAAGTTTAATGAGTTCTAAATTTTGCACGTATATTATACGTGGCTTTGCAGTTTTTACTAGGTGAAAGTATCTTATTCATTGTAATAGTATTAAAAACGAGATTGTTTTTTAGCCATTAATGCTTTTATATTTTTTTTCGCTACTAAATCACTCTTACCGGCACGTGATGTATGTTATCTATGTATTCCTTAAAACTAATTTTAAGTGTTTTATCAGCTAGTTCATCCCAATAATTTAGCTGTTATTTATTAAGTAAAGTAACTGACTCAGTACGAGTACTATATTTTGGTAAGCGTCAAACTCGATCAGGCCAACATGCACAAAGTGCGTTCTAACAGCAGGCAATACATGTAACCGGTTTTCTTCATATTCTGCAAACAAATTAATGAAAACAACACCCGAAACATTCAGTATTTCCTGTAAGGTTTGATAATTACTTGAGCGACAAATACATACTGGACTTTGTTGCTGAAACAAAATATCACATGAAATTTCAAGAGACCATTTTCTATGGTCCCTCCCTTATCCCAAAATTCAATAGCTTTAAAGGTAACTTTTCATTGCAAAAATAACATCATTTATTGTGGAGCAGCTAACAATAGATTGTCACAATTTGAAGCATCCATAGCAGCTTTAACAATATTTGCTACCGTAATGAAACCACCGATAACTTCTAGCTCGCATATATTTAATATCTCGTCACTAAGATAAGATCGTTATAGAGATTTTCCAATATTTACGTTTATAGCCTGCCGTTTCACAAATAGCTCTCTTTATTCATTAAGCTTTTGGGTTTGGGTTTGGGTTTGGGTTTGGGTTTGGGTTTGGGTTTGGGTTATCACGGTAAGTATTATTGATGATTGTTATCAAATTAAATTCTCAAAGCAAAAAAAAGGAGCCTATAGGCTCCTTTTTATATAATTTTTAAGCTTGTCTTAGCGACGTAAACCTAACTTCTCGATTAAAGACGAGTAACGTTCAACGTTTTTGCCTTTTAAGTAATCAAGTAATTTACGACGTTGTGCAACCATGCGCAATAAACCACGACGTGAGTGATGATCATGGATGTGCTCTTTGAAGTGACCTTGTAAGTGGTTGATTTGAGTTGTTAACAAAGCAACTTGAACTTCTGGTGAACCTGTATCACCTTCTTTTTGAGCATATTCTGCAACGATTGCAGCTTTTTCTGTAGCATTTAAAGACATAATTAATCCTTAGTGTTAGTGTGCTAAAAGCACTTAAAATTCGTACCTCGCCAAACACTAATTCAGCTAAGGTAACAAAAGAGCGCGTATTCTACCAATACAAGACTAAATTGCAACTAATATCTACCGGTATTACGAGTTAATTACCAGCCTTAAAAAGACCTTATCAATAACGCTTCAAGAAAATAAAAACTTCAATGATTGAGCTACATTTAACAGTAGTTATAAGGTTTTTAATACTTCCTCTAAAACCACAATACGCTTAGGAGCAACAAGGCCATCATCATCAATCTGACCAATGCCAATAAATTCGCCTTCATTAGTATTTTCGCCAACAAAAACCTGAACTAAACCATTACTTGGTGCTTTTGAAACCTGTACAGGGTTTCCGTGTCGTAAGAAATTTGCTGACATATCATCAATAAAAACAGCAGGAATTCCATCACAAGCAGTTGTCATAGGCAATAATAACGGGTCGAGTAATTCAGATGAAGGAATTTGTTGATCATTCGCCTGTTCAACTAACGCTTCTAACTGTTCAAGTGTCATCATTTTATCTGTTGGATAATTACCTACCGCGCTACGGTGTAAGTGAGCAACATGAGCACCACAGCCTAGTAACTCACCTAAGTCATCGACGATTGTTCGAATATATGTACCCTTAGATACATGAATATCTAAGTCAACTTCATCATTTTCAAAGCGTAACAAGTCTAATCTAAAAACAGTAATATCTCTTGACTCACGAGGTACTTCAATGCCTTCCCGCGCATATTTATATAACGGTTGCCCATTGTATTTAAGTGCGGAATACATTGATGGTATTTGCTGCGTAGTTCCTCGAAAAGAATCAAGTGCGTTAGCTAGCTGTTCATTTGATATATCAACAGGTTTTTCTGAAACAACTTCACCGTCAGCATCACTGGTTGTTGTTCTAATCCCCAATTTTGCAGTTACTTGATAAGTTTTGTCTGTATCAAGTAAGAACTGAGAAAATTTTGTTCCTTCTCCCAAACAAATGGGCAACATGCCTGTTGCAAGAGGATCCAATGCACCTGTATGACCTGCTTTCTGTGCGAAGAAAATACGCTTAACTTTTTGTAAGGCGCTATTTGAAGACATTTCATAAGGTTTATCTAGTAAGATCACCCCGTTAACTGGACGACCCTTTCTGCGTTTAGCCATAAAGCTACTACCTTATTATTTGTCTTCGCTGTTTTCTGCAGAGTCTGCATCAAGTTCGGTACTATCATCGTGATGTTTATCACTTGCAACCGCTTGATCTACTAGTGAGCTCATACGAACCCCTTCAGACATCGAGCTATCATAAACAAAGCGCAAATGCGGCATAATGCGAGCTCGCAATTTTTTCGCTAATAAAGAACGAATAAAACCTGCGGCATCATTTAAAACTTCGATTGAACTTTTTATTTCTGACTCTTCATTCGTGAAGAAGGTCACAAATATTTTTGCATAAGCTAAATCACGAGTAAGCTCTACCGCCGAAACAGTTGTCATTGCCAATCTTGGATCTTTAACTTCTCGCATTAAAATCGTTGCGATTTCTTTTTGTATTTCTTGTCCGACACGGTCGGTACGGGCAAATTCTCTTGCCATAGGAAATTCTCCTAATAAAACCGTAAATTAAAATTATTTTACGGCTTTCTATATAATAAAAATGGAGGCTAAGCCCCCATTTAATATACTAATAAACAGTAAACATCTGCTGATTTAACAAAAGCTAAACCATTTCAATATAACTATTAAAATGGTTTTCACTAATCTAAAATTACAGTGAACGCTTAATTTCGACTGTTTCGAATACTTCTATTTGATCGCCAACTCGTACATCATTGTAGTTCTTAACACCGATACCACATTCAATACCGTTACGCACTTCCTGTACGTCGTCTTTAAAGCGACGAAGTGACTCAAGCTCACCTTCGTATATAACTACGTTTTCACGTAAAACACGAATTGGAGCACTACGTTTGATAATACCTTCAGTTACCATACAACCAGCAATTGCGCCAATTTTAGGAGACTTAAATACATCACGTACTTGAGCTAAACCAATAATTTCTTGTTTAAACTCTGGTGCAAGCATACCGCTCATTGCTTGTTTAACTTCGTCGATTAGTGCGTAAATAACACTGTAGTAACGTAAATCAATATTCTCTGATTCAATCACTTTACGTGCTGTTGCATCTGCACGAACGTTAAAACCAAGCATGATTGCATTTGAAGCTGCTGCTAAAGTTGCATCTGTTTCAGTAATAGCACCAACACCTGAACCAATAATTTTCACTTTTACTTCTTCAGTAGAAAGCTTTAATAATGAATCCGATATTGCTTCTAAAGAACCTTGCACGTCTGATTTAAGTACAACATTAACTTCAGATACTTCACCTTCAGCCATACTAGCAAACATGTTTTCAAGTTTAGATTTTTGCTGGCGAGCCAGTTTAATATCACGGAATTTGCCTTGACGGAATAAAGCAACTTCACGTGCTTTTTTCTCATCTTTAACAACAGTTGCTTCATCACCTGACTGTGGTACGCCACTTAAACCGATAATTTCAACAGGAATTGAAGGGCCAGCAGTTTGAATAGTTCTACCATTCTCATCGCGCATCGCACGAACACGGCCATATTCTAAACCACAAAGTACGATATCACCTTGATTCAATGTACCTTCTTGAACAAGAATAGTTGCAACCGGTCCACGACCTTTATCAAGTTTAGACTCGACTACAACACCACTAGCCATTTTATCAACAACAGCAGTAAGTTCTAGTACTTCAGATTGCAACAATATTGAATCTAATAAATCATCAATACCTAAACCTGTTTTAGCAGAAACGTGACAGAATTGAACTTCACCGCCCCACTCTTCAGATAAAACATCATGTTGAGATAGTTCACTCTTAACACGGTCTGGATCAGCGCCTTCTTTATCCATTTTGTTTACAGCAATAATAATTGGTGCATTTGATGCTTTAGCATGCTGAATTGCTTCAACAGTTTGTGGCATTACACCATCATCAGCGGCAACAACTATGATTACGATATCAGTTGCTTTAGCACCACGTGAGCGCATTGCAGTAAATGCAGCATGACCGGGAGTATCTAAGAAAGTAATCATACCATGACCCGTTTCTACGTGATAAGCACCAATATGCTGTGTTATACCACCAGCTTCGCCGTCAGCTACTTTTGCTTCACGAATGTGATCAAGTAATGATGTTTTACCGTGATCAACATGACCCATGATAGTAACAACTGGCGCACGAGTAATCGCATTACCTGCATCACCACGATCAGCAAGTATCGCTTCTTCAAGTGCATTTTCTTTAACTAAAACAACATCAAAGCCCATTTCTTCAGCAACTAACGCTGCAGTTTCTTGGTCAATCACTTGGTTAATAGTCGCCATAGCGCCCATTTTGAACATAGACTTAACTACTTCAGCACCTTTTTTCGACATTTTATTAGCAAGTTCAGCTACCGAAATAGTTTCGCCAATACGAATATCTTGTACCTTAGTTTCAACTGGCTTAGTAAAGCCATGTTTTAAGCTTTCTGGTGATGATAAAGTTTTGCCTTTACCACGGCTATTGTTACGGCCACGAGCATTGCGGTCTGGCGATTTTTTCTTCTTACGACGACGACCACTTTCATCAGCAGAGTCACTCTTATCTTCTGCTTCTTGTGCATATTTAGAAGATGTTAAATGTACAACCTCTTTCTCTTTAGCTTTTCGTTCTGCTTCTTGATCTTTCCAACGTGCTTCATTCTCTTCTGCTAATTTCTTAGCTGCAGCGGTAGCTTCTTTAGCTTCCTCTTCAAGTTTAGCCTTTGTTTCAGCTTCTTGAGCAAGACGGATTTTTTTAGCTTCTTCACTTTCTGCAACTTTAACTGGAGCTTCCTCGGCACTTTTTGCTTTAGCGATTGCAGCTTGTTTAGCTTTTACTTCAGCTTCTGCTTTTGCTTGTGCTTTACGTTCAGCTTCTGCTTCAGCTTTTGCTGTTGCTACAGCTTTAGCGTTTTCAGCTTCTTTAGCATCAGCGATAGCTTTTGCTTCAGCGGCAGCTTTTGCAGCTAATTCAGCTTCAGCGGCAGCTTTTGCTTCAGCTTCTGCTTGTTGTTGCTCTTCTACTTCACTACGTTTTACGTAAGTTCGCTTTTTACGTACTTCAACATTAATTGACTTAGCTTTACTGCCATGTCCCATCGTTAATGTTGATTTAGATTTACGGTTAAGCGTCATTTTTTTCGGTGCGGCTGTTGAGTCGTCACCATGTTGCTTTTTCAAATGCTCTAACAAAGATTCTTTTTCTTCTTGTGATACAGAATCAGTTGCCGATTTATTTACGCCAGAGTCAGCCAGTTGGCTAACTAAGCGATCCACCGGTGTACCAATTTCTTGAGCAAGTTCTGCTACAGTTGTGTTTGACATCTACTATTTTCTCCCGGGGATTATTCTTCGTTAAACCAACAAATATTACGCGCAGCCATAATTAACTCGCCCGCTTTGGTTTCATCTAATTCTTCAATATCGGCAATTTCATCAACACCTTGCTCAGCTAAATCTTCAAGGGTAATTACACCACGACTTGCTAAAACAAATGCTAAGTGACGCTCTAAACCATCTAATGCTAATAAATCGGCAGCTGGTTCTGCGTTTTCAAGAGACTCTTCACTTGCTAACGCTAGTGTTGTTAATGCTTCTTTTGCACGCTCACGAAGTGCTTCAACAATATCTTCGTCCATGCCGTCAATTTCTAACATTTCAGCAGCAGGTACGTAAGCAATTTCTTCTAACGTAGCAAAACCTTCTTCTGCTAATAAATTAGCAAAGTCATCATCGATATCTAAGTTATCAGTAAATAAAGAAATAACTTTATCGTTTTCAGCTTGATGTTTTTCGTTCATATCAGCAACGGTCATCACGTTTAATTCCCAGCCTGTTAATTGGCTAGCTAAACGAATATTTTGACCACTACGACCAATGGCCATAGCTAAGTTACCTTCTTCAACAGCAATGTCCATTGTGCCTTTGTCTTCATCAACAATAATTGAAGCGACTTCAGCAGGTGCCATTGCATTGATTACGTATTGTGCTGGGTTGTCATCGAATAAAACGATATCAACACGTTCACCACCAAGTTCAGTTGAAACAGCCTGAACACGTGAACCACGCATACCGACACAAGCGCCGATAGGATCGATACGTTTGTCGTTTGACTTAACTGAAATTTTTGCGCGTGAACCAGGATCGCGAGCTGCATCCTTAATTTCTAGCATTTCTTCGCCAATTTCCGGTACTTCAACACGGAAAAGCTCAATAAGCATTTCAGGCTTAGAACGAGTTACTAATAACTGTGCGCCGCGTGTTTCTGTTTTAATTTCGTATAACAAACCACGAACACGGTCACCTGGACGGAATGTTTCGCGAGGTAACATATCATCACGGTAAATAACCGCTTCAGCATTATTACCTAAGTCAATAATGATACTATCACGGCTAGCTTTTTTAACTACGCCTGTAACAAGTTCACCGACTTGTTCTTGATAAGCCTCAACGATAAGCGCTCGTTCAGCTTCACGAATTTTCTGTACAATTACTTGCTTAGCGGTTTGGGTCGTTACACGGTCAAATTTAACTGATTCAATTTGATCTTCAATGTAATCACCAAGCTGTAATTCAGCATCATCATACTGTGCTGCTGATAAACTCATTTCCGCAAATGGGTTTTCAGCTACAGCATCATCGGCAACAATCAACCAACGACGGAAAGTATCAAACTCACCATTCGAACGGTCAATAGCAACACGTACTATTATATCGCCTTCATATTTTTTCTTTGTCGCTGTTTCTAAAGCGGTTTCCATTGCTTCAAAAATGCTTTCTCGTGGTAATGCTTTTTCGTTAGATACGGCATCTACAACCAGTAATATTTCCTTACTCATGCTACTTAGCCTTTTAATCGTTTTTCTGAACAGTCCAGTCTATGTTTATTCAATTAAGTCTGAACAACTACGTATATTTGTATTAATAATTTTTATTATAGTTACTTGTTTTTATGGTTATAAACCAAGTGTGCTTTAACAATGTTGCCTAGCACCAAATCATAATCTTCACCATCAACTGTAACAATCAAGGTATCGTTTTCAATGGCAATTAATTTACCTTTAAACTTACGACGTCCATTGAATGGGATTGACAATTTTACTTCGATTGTTTCACCGATAACGGCTTCATAATGCGCTTTATCAAATAATGGCCTATCTAGACCAGGTGACGAAACTTCTAAATTAAATTCACTGCTAATAGGATCTTCAACATCAAGAATAGCTCCTACCTGACGGCTCACTTCAGCGCAATCATCAACATCAATGCCATTTTCATGGTCGATAAATAAACGCAATACAGAGTTATTGCCTGCGCTAATATATTCTATACCTAATAATTCCTTACCAACTTCTTCAACGGCAGGACGTAACATTTCTGTTAATTTATGTTCAAACTTAGCCAATCATTTTCTCCAAAAAGTCTACTTTGTTCTTCTATATCCCGTATTCAGATACAAAAAAAGGGCTTATAGCCCAATATCTTGTGTTTTTTTGCATCATAAAATAATACGTTAGATACAAAAAAGCCCCATTTCGCGGGGCTTATTACACTGAACCCACGATGTTGATTTAACCTAGTGACTTAAAAACTAAGCCGTTAAATCGATATAACAATATATAATTTATTTTCTTATCTTACTTAAAGCCAGATAAGAAAATAAATTTCAGTGAAATATTGCTATATTTAAGCTGGGCGAATTATATAGGGACTTCAGTGTAATCGCAAGCCAATTTCAAAGGATAAGTAATAAAAGCTCTCTCACTGGCTTATCTTTCTCCGCATATTAAATATCAGCCTACATAACAGTTAGTTAGTAAATTATAAGTAATGATGCTATAAATGTAGAAAGCCAATCTTTCATAGTAAAATACTATATATGTACAGCTATTCTCAATTATTAATGCGCAATACAATTTTAGGCATATTATTTAATACGCTCATTGCTGTAATGATGCTTTCTTTTTTTTCATCGGCTTTATCAACAACGCAAATACAAATTAAACCTTCTCTATCAGCCAGTATCGATTTATTAGCAATAAACAAGAGTTCAGAGATAAAATTAGCTAATATTGTTAATTTAGAAAATTTTGACTCTCTGACCGTCAATGACTCCACTCAAACTTATATCGAACATCAAGTAAATAAAGCTAGTTTTATCAGAGGGCTTATCACTCCTACTTTAAGCACTTTTTCAACAAATGAAGGACTGAGTGTTAGCTTTAGTGCCAGCAGTGAACATGCAGAAAAATTAATCACTAAAATTTTATTAGTATCACTTATTTCTAGCATTGCTATTATTTTTATCGCGAGCTCGTTAAGTGTCCGCCATACTAAACGGCTCGTTTTCGTTGTAAACAAGCAAATTAAACACGGTATTGCACAAGTTATATCTACAGATGAAGTTAAACCAAGTAATGAAATTATTGATATTCCAGAATTAACCTCTGGTTTAAAGAAAATGAAAGACATTATTTCGTCTCACCATAGCGATACCTCTGCACTCGAAAAGCAAGCTTTTATTGAACCGTTAACTCAACTAGAAAACCGTAATAGTTTTGTACAGCTTTTTGCAAACGATAGTAATCAAATAGAGTTCGGTGTACTTGCTATAACGCGTTGCTCGGAATTACAAACCATTAACCAAATCCATGGTTATAGCGAGGGTGATAAATATATTTGTCATGTAGCCAAAATAATTAAAGCCGTTATAGCCCCATATAAAGGCGCGAATGTTTACCGTTTAAATAGTTCTGATTTTGCCATTATTTTGCCGAACATTACTTTAACCGAGTCTGAGAATGCTGCGAAAGAAATTACCAGCCGCTTTAATGAATACCAACACGCATCTGATTTAGATTCTGTTGGCTATACTGGTTTGGTATATTTTACTGAGGATAAACCACTTGGTGAACTACTCGCTTTAGCTGATACGGGAATTAGTGTTGCACAGACAAAACAAATGAACTCTTGGTTTTCACAAACCGATACCGATATTCTTCAAAACGCTAGTGCAAGTTATGGTAATCAAAATTGGCGACAAGAAATTGATAATGTCTTACAAAATCAGCGTGTAAAACTATTAGTTCAACATATCAAACCAAATAGCAGAAATAATAAGGTCTATGGAGAAATTCTAGCTCGTTTCTTGAATTCTCAAGATGAAATGTTACCTACGGCTTCTTTTATAGCTATGGCCGAAAAGCTCGATAAAATTGTCGCCGTTGACAAAATGATCATCGAAAAAGTTTTTAGTGAAATTAAAGACAAAAACCTTCATGAGCAGTCTTTTGGCATAAACATTAGTGCTAGAAGCATACACGACGAGCATTTTCTTATTTGGCTAGAACGTCGGCTTCTAAAAGATCCAACTATCGCTTCTAAGATCATCTTCGAAATTACCGAGTATGGTTTACAGCAAAATATTAAAACTAGCCGCCGCTTTATCGACATGATCCACCGAGTTGGCTCACGTATCACAGTAGAGCGTTTTGGTGTTGGTTTGACATCATTTAAGTTTTTCCGTGACTTAAAACCAGACTTTATCAAAATGGACAGCACATATACTCGAGATATTGATGAAGATAAAAATAATCAGTACTTTATACGATTGATGGTCGATTTAGCCCATAGGCTCAGTATTACTGTGCTTGCAGAAAGCGTTGAAAGCCAAGAAGAAAAATTTACTTTAGAAAAATTATTTATCGATGGATGCCAAGGTTTCTACCTAGGAAAACCTGAAGATATTTAACTTGAAATTAATACCTTAGAGGCTAAATGTAAAATTTTCACCACAAATTAGTATAATCACCACGCATTGATATTGCATTTGCAACAACATTTCGAGCATAGAAGTGTTGTCATCCGATGAATAAAGTCGGATAATAGTGTGAATTATCTCATAAAATTATTTTTCAAATGACAGATTACCTACTGCTGTTAGTTGGCACAGTATTAGTAAATAACTTTGTACTCGTAAAGTTCTTAGGTTTATGCCCTTTTATGGGGGTATCTTC
>Ga0209395_1001095_pt1 | contig 38869 bp, 38 predicted proteins | sample GOMGulsemesocosm_3_FD_184635 | JGI IMG/M metagenome (GOLD analysis project Ga0209395, IMG submission 184635) | Methane-oxidizing microbial communities from mesocosms in the Gulf of Mexico - GOM9D Gulf of Mexico (SPAdes) (version 2) | ecosystem: Environmental > Aquatic > Marine > Cold seeps...
GCATTACTGGTGCTGTTTGTAGACCATCAATAAGAGATTTCGGTGTTGCTGATAACGCTCAAAGCGATGTTGAATCGCTTCGGGCGCTTCTTCTAATGAAATGAGTACAAAACCAAGGCGTATATAAAAGCCTTTAAGGTGTGAGTAGGGAAAGCAATATACTGGTTGGTCTCTTTTTGTTAATAGTTTTTTAATTAATAAAGAGGCGTAACCTTGAGACTGAAAAGCGGGATCACAAGCCACACCTGTCAGCACTACATCTGTTTCAATGCTCTTAAGCTTGGCGCTACAAATAATCTGCAACTCATTTTTTAGAATGAAAACAGCCTCATTTTTACCCGCGATCCCTTTTTTATAAACGCGTTTATAAAACTGATTTACCAGCGGAATCTTCACTCTCTCTAATTCAATAAACAGGCAACTTGAATCTAACATTTTCTCTCTAATCTTATGGTAAGCTTACTATTCTATTTCCCGAAGGTCTCATAATGATAGAAACTAACTGCTCACTCAAGTCATTTAATAGCTTTGCCATTGAAGCAAAAGCTGAACAACTGTTTCACCTGAAGTCTCGAACGCAATTCCCTGAACTATTAATGTATATCAAAAAAGCGCGACAGCTTAATAAACCTATTCTTATTTTAGGTGGTGGTAGTAATATTTTATTTTGTGAAGACTTTGCAGGGTTAGTACTAAAAGTAGAACTATCAGGTGTTGAGGTTATAGAATCAGAAACGAGCTACCAATTAACAGTAGGGGCTGGTGAAAACTGGCACCAATTAGTGACCGATTGCATTGAAAAGGGTATTGATGGCTTAGAAAATTTAGCACTTATTCCGGGTGTTGTTGGTGCTGCGCCAGTGCAAAATATTGGCGCTTATGGGACTGAATTTAAAGATGCCTGTGAATCGGTAGAATATATCGATTTGGAGAGTGGTGATTTACATACTTTAAGTGCAGAGCAATGTTTGTTTGGTTATCGCGATAGCATTTTTAAAACGCTTGCGTTCAAAAATGTGTTGATCACACAAGTGACCTTGAAGTTAAGCAAGCAATGGCAACCACAAAGTCGTTATGGTGCATTAAGCAACTTGGAAAGCGATGAACAAATAACGGCTAAAAAGATATACCAATCGGTATGTCAGATCCGTAGTGAAAAACTCCCTGACCCAAGCAAGCTAGGTAATGCGGGTAGTTTCTTTAAAAATCCCGTGGTCAATAAAGCTATTGCAGAAGATCTGTTATCCAATCATCCCGCCATGCCACATTACCCTCAAGATAACGGTGATATTAAGCTAGCAGCGGGTTGGTTAATTGACCAATCAAACTTGAAAGGCAAGCAAATAGGTGGTGCATCAGTGCATCAGTTACAAGCATTAGTCTTAGTTAACCAAGGCAATGCAACAGCTTTAGATGTTGTAAAACTTGCCGGTTTTGTGCGTGATACCGTTAAGCAGAAGTTCAATGTTGAATTACAACATGAAGTGCGATTTATTGGTGCAGTGGGGGAGACAAACTTGTCTGAGGTATTAAAAAATGTCTGAATTAAATGAGCAAGGCAGTAAATTATTAAACCTACTTGCTGATGGTGAGTTTCATTCTGGTGAAAAAATTGGTGAGTTATTAGGTGTTTCTCGTACTTCGGTTAATAACTATATAAAAGGGCTACAAGAGATTGGCTTAGATATTTATAAAGTGCCTGGTCGTGGGTATCAAAGTGCAAAAGCAATTGAACTGTTAGACGAAAAACAGATCCGTAGCTTAAGCAATAACCCTTTGGTTAAGGTTGAGCAGATACTTGATTCAACTAATCAGTGGTTATTAGATAAAATCCCTAATATTAAAAATGGACAAACCTGTATAGCAGAGTATCAGCTAGCCGGAAGAGGACGCCGAGGGCGTACTTGGGTTTCTCCTTTTGCTTCTCATTTATACTTTTCCTATTATTGGCGATTTGATGCTGGTATCGATAAATTATCGGGCCTGAGTTTGCTGGTGGGCATTGCTACGGTTAATGCACTTGAAGAGATAGGTATTCAAGGTGTCTCCTTGAAATGGCCAAATGACATCTATTACCAAGGTAAAAAACTGGCGGGCATCTTAATTGAATTAAATGCTCAGGCAAATGAAGCGTGTCATACGGTTATCGGTATTGGCATTAATGTATGCATGCCACCTGAGCAAGCAAAATTAATTGACCAACCTTGGATCGACTTGGATAGCTTAAGCGGTGAAAAAATGGATCGTAACTTACTCAGTGCAGCACTTATTTCTGAATTACAGAAATTATTGCCTGAATATGAAAATAGTGGGTTACAACCCTATTTGCAAAGATGGTTCGATTTAGACTGTTTTTTAGACAAACCGGTTAATGTATTGCTGGCAGAACAAAATAAACCCGGTATTTGTCGTGGTATAAATGAGTCTGGCGCCTTGTTATTAGAGTGTGATGGAAAGATAGAAAGCTTTATTGGTGGAGAAGTTTCACTTCGTTTAGCTTAAATACAGTGAATATCATACAAAAAATAAGCGCTTTGTTTTCTTTTTGAGCATTCAAACAAAAAGATGCAAATAAAGCTTAATAAAGGCTTGCAAGGACCCCTCAACTTCTCTATTATTCACCGCACTTAGACGGCGCCGACTTAGCTCAGTCGGTAGAGCAACTGACTTGTAATCAGTAGGTCACCAGTTCGATTCCGGTAGTCGGCACCATTTAAGTTTAGGAGGGGTTCCCGAGTGGCCAAAGGGAGCAGATTGTAAATCTGCCGCGAAAGCTTCGGTGGTTCGAATCCACCCCCCTCCACCATATTCCACTCACTTGCCACAGTGAGTTAAGTAACTAACAATGCAAACGCATTGTTTTTTGCTTTAAGATGCACCTTAATGCGGGCATCGTATAATGGCTATTACTCCAGCCTTCCAAGCTGATAATGCGGGTTCGATTCCCGCTGCCCGCTCCAAGTTTACATCTATTAAATCAACCTATTATGGTTGATTTTTTCGTTTCTGGCATCCAATAAAAATTAATTTGTGGCAGATTTGTGGCCAACTTGTAGCACATACTGATTTTTCCATTTCTATTGTTAAATTCCCACTACAGCCTCAAAAAATTATTTCAGCTGTTTTATCTATTTTCATTTTATAGTATCTCTGCTCCACACCATGCATTTTTCTCGTTCCTTGCATAGCTGCGCCAAGTCATATGAGCGAAATTAAAGACCTACATGCTCAACTTAAGAAGCAGTTAATAGCTCAGAAGAAAAAAGTAAGTCATGAGCAGCTTGATTTGGTTGGGTATGGTGAGTTGTTGGATGTATGAGGCAATAAAGTCTTCTACCTAATTATCAGGCAGAAGACTCGCTATATTACTTATAATATTGTTTACATCTTTTCGAATTGTGTTTCCAAGAACGAGATAGATCACTAACGATAGATGGATAATCATCCCAAGGATCTGGTAATACTCGCCCTCTAGCTACTCTTAATTTAATGGGGTAGCCTCTAATTTTAATCAAATGCATGAAGTAGAAGCTCTTTTCTTGCTTTGTGCTAAAAAACTTATGGGTTCCACTGCGTATGCTTGGGTATATTTCCCATGAATAATTGCAGTGGCTACGCTTAACGCAATTACGATAATGTTGCTTTCATTTTTTCATTTACCCTCCAGGTTTACAGTACCTAGAAAGGGTCTCCTTCAAAATAATTCATTTATGCTCCAGTTTTAATGAAGTTATAGTGGTATTTTAGTATGAATTTAGAGCAAATATACATGATGTTAATAAAAAATTTTATTGTTAGCTTAGAAGGGTAATCCTTACCTATTATAGCGTGTAAAGTTTGATTTACCTGTTAAGCCGTGTAATACTTTATTTACTTGTTATAGCGTGTAAGGTGTAATATGAAAATATCCACAACAAAACAACTCAGTGCATATTTAAAGGATGTTCGTTTAGATAATGAATTATCTCAAGCAGATGTCGCTAAAAAAGTTGGGGTTCGCCAAGATACTGTTTCAAACTTTGAGTTAAGAGCTGGAACGACCAAGATGGATACTTTTTTTAAACTACTTTCTGCGCTTGAGTTAGATTTTGAAATTACACCTCGTAATGGCAAAAATAGCGATGATGGTTCAGGCTGGAAAGAGGAGTGGTAATGGCTACCTTAGATGTCTACCTCAATGGTTATCTCGTTGGTGAGTTTAAAAAATCGAGTAATGGTGCCCATTCTTTTAGCTACTCAACGAGCTGGCATTGAATGGGAGCCGACCAATATTATTATCAATGTCACTCGGTAAATCCGAGTATCGTGGTGATGTTGTGTGGGGCTTTACAGCTATCACCAAAAGGGAAGGCTCCTCTTAACGCTTAGATTCAAATATACCTTACAGTTGTCAGCTCTATTGCAATTGAAACTAGCGAGTCTATTCGAGAGTTCGAGAAAAATTAAAAAACAAAAATAGCAAGTTTGACTGGCTGACTTTGGCGTAAGCTAATTGTGCCCCTTTAGGTGCTGTTTCACTGCATATTCAGCATAATAAAGTGGTAGCACTATATTTTTTGTTTCCATTGGTGAGGATCCTTGAGTGCCTGTTAACTTGATTGTTTTATGTGGTTGGCATTTTGTTATATAAGACTGTAGCGATTTAGCACGAGTGCGTTTTCCACTTTTTACTTCGATCGGGATAATATCTCCTTCGGCATTTGTCGCGATAAATTCGATTTCAGCTCTAGCATCCCCCCATGAGAAAGTTGGATCTATTCCTTGTGCAGCGAGTTCTTGCTGAACAAAATTTTCTGCAATGTAGCCTTTATATTCAAATTTTTGTTGTTTAATCTCTTTATAGCTGACCCCCAACATATGATTTAATAATCCTACATCGAATAGAAATAATTTTACGATGTTTTCTTTTTTATATGCAGCTAAAGGGCTTCGAGGTGCGCCATCGGTAGGGTAATTTTTCAATACTAATCGGCATTTTTCTAACCAAGTAATTGCACTTTCAAAATCACCATATCGAGATTTACGCTCATGTACGCCTTTAAATTTAAATCGTTTTACTGATTCATCCATCACAGAGGCAAGTTGTGATGGAATATTACTAAAAACTGACTCGATTAATCCCGCATCCGTCTTACCTGAATATTTACCGAAATCTCGCAAGTAACCGGTAATTAAATTTGCGTGGATATTATCTACCGCTTCAACACGTTCTAATATGCTTTTATTCTTTAATTCAAACCATTCACTAACGGCTTCAGGCATACCCCCGGTAAAATAATAATCGGTTAATTTGTCAAATAATTTAGTATGGGCAGCCGCTGAGTTCGCTTGTGCTTCAAAAGCTTTAATTAATGCAGTCTCTCCTGATGCGAGCAAAAACTCATAGAATGTCAGAGGGCGTAGGTTGTGTTGTTCAACTTTACCGACAGGAAATGAATTTAACAGTCCAATGTTAGATCCACTGGCCGCGACAAACATCTTTGGTGCTTTTTCTGCAAAGTACTTAAGCGAGGTTACGGCTTTTTGACATTCACCTATTTCATCCAAAATGAGCAAATCGGTGCTAGGGTTAAATGTTTTATTTGTTAGCAGTTCAATATTTGAAATAATATCTTCAGGTGTTAGAGATTCAGCAAAAGCTTCTGCCATTTCTGGAGATTCTAGAAAGTCGACACGTAAAACATTATCAAATAGTTCTCCGAATAAATTTTGTAAAAGGTAGGTTTTACCTGTTTGCCGAGCTCCATCAATGAGTAACGGCTTTCGGGTGTTTTTTTCTTTCCATTCTAGTAATTTCGCTATTCTTGATCTCTGCATTTCTATTTCTCACTTAATCAACCAACTCATTAATTACACTTTAAAGCGCATTAAAATGCAAGTTTTTACATAATAAAGCGCATTAAAGTGTTAGTTTTTTTGATGTGGGGGGATGTTAATAACGATATATGGGTAATTAGGGTTAGTTAAGTCCATCATTTAGATTAGGTGTATAGGTGAAGTTCACTCTGCTCAGATTGATAAGTTGACAATGCCAGGCCAAGATATAACTTTTAACTTTGAGCTTTTTGTATCTGTATATGAATACAAGTTTGAGTTTTTGTGTTCGATATTGGTTACACATGTATTTTATTGTAATCAATATCAGCTGAAGTTACTTATAAATGTACCTATAATAAACTTCAATGTAATAACTTTTAGTTAAGGATAAAGAGTTTAAAAGGCCGTAAATTAAGAGTCGCATGTTGAATTTTTTCAACACTAAAGCTCAGTGGTTTTATAATTCTGGAATAAAAATGGTCGTTATTGTTGTGGCCAAATGGTGGCCAAGTTTTTTATTTGACCGTTTAATTAGATCAAAATCGGGCTTAAATGGTGTTGTTGTTTGTTGTTTAACTACTTGTTTTTAGTCTGTTTTGTTGTTTTTCAGTAACTTGTGTTTATTTAGTGTTTAAGCCTTCCAAGCTGATAATGCGGGTTCGATTCCCGCTGCCCGCTCCAAGTTTCTTCTTTATAAGAAGCGATTAAAATCAACCTTATGGTTGATTTTTTTGTTTCTGCTCCCCAATAAATATTAACCTGTTTACTTCAATAACAGAAAGCCTAAAGGTTGAGTAGGTCAAAGGGCTTCACTCTGAACCCCTTATTATCACCAGTTAAGTTTTTGCAAACTGATAAGTGCGGTAACCACCAATTAAGTTACGTGCTTTAAAACCACTATTTACCAATTGACGGTAAGCCACGTTGCCACGTAAACCCACCTGGCAATAAATCACTATCTCTTTATCTTTTGGTAGCTCACTCATACGTTGACGCAGTTGATCTACCGGAATATTAATTGCACCTTCAATAAAACCATTGTTTAACTCTCCAGGATTACGCACATCAAGTAGTACTTGGCTCTCTGCTAAATTATCAATTTCATCAAAGTGGATAGGCGCTGTATCGCCTTTCATGATGTTATCTGCAACAAAAGCTGCTTGGTTGATGACATCTTTTGCACTGCCAAAAGGAGGAGCATAAGTTAGCTCTAAATGCTGGAGTTGTTCTACTGTCATGCCTGCACGTTGTGCAACTGCCATAATGTCGATACGTTTATCAATGCCATCTTTACCTGCTGCTTGTGCGCCTAAAATTTTGCCGGTTGTTGGGGAAAATAACATTTTAAAAGAGACAATCTCGGCGCCAGGGTAGTAACTTGCATGGCTTGCTGTGTGTACATATACCTTTTCATAAGTAATTGCTTCACGTTTTAACTGTTTCTCATTTTTACCCGTTGATGCGATTGCTAAATCGAATATTTTACAAATAGCAGTGCCTTGCGTGCCTTGGTAGCTTTCATTGCGTCCAAACATGTTGTTTGCTGCCATTCGGCCTTGGCGATTAGCTGGCCCTGCAAGTGGGATAATGGTTTGCTCGCCAGTGACAAAGTCTTGCTCTTCGATAGCATCGCCCACTGCATAAATAGCCGCATCGCTGGTTTGCATCTGTGCGTTGGTTTTAATGCCACCTAACAAACCAATCTCTAAACCCGCTTGTTTTGCTAGTTTAGTTTCAGGGCGAACACCAATAGCCATGATCAGAATATCGGTATCCAGTTTTTCGTCACAGCTTAAAGAGAGTGTTAATTTTCCCTTTAAGTGTTGGTGTTCAATTTTTTCACCTGCATCTTCATTTGCAACGTATGACGTTGCGCTAAATTCTACAGCTTCAAGTGCAACACCTAAGCGCAGGTCAATACCTTTGTCACGAATGACTTGATGTGCAAAACCAGCCATCTCTTTATCTACTGGTGTCATTACTTGGTCGGCTAACTCGACTAGCGTTGTTTTAATGCCAAGGGCATGAAAGGCTTCCATCATTTCTAAGCCGATGAAACCGCCACCAACAACGGTTGCGTGTTCAACTTTGTTTTCACCTATCGCATGGATGATTTTATCCATATCAGGAATGTTACGTAATGAATAGGTGAGTGGGTTATTAATACCTGAAATAGGCGGAACAATGGGCCCTGCACCTGGGCTTAATAATAAAAAATCGTAACTTTCAGTGTATTCTTTTATGTCATCGGAATTGTCTGCAAGCAAACGTACAGTCACCTGCTTGTTGGCGCGATCAATACTCACCACTTCTGTTAATGGGCGAACGTCAACATTAAAGCGTGCTAAGAAGCTTTCTGGTGTTTGCAGTAACAGTTTGCTTCTGTCTTGGATGTCACCACCAATATGATAAGGCAAACCACAATTGGCAAAAGAGACATACGGACCTCGTTCAAACATAATGATTTGTGCTTCTTCACTTAAACGACGAGCACGAGCTGCTGCTGATGCGCCACCTGCAACGCCACCTACAATTACAATTTTTTTCATCTGTTTTTTCCTAATATTGTTTTATTAAATTATTTCAAACCCATTTTTTTTAATATGCTTGCTGCAGGACAGAACCCGGTAAATACACTTTGTAATAGGTTTAAACCTACAAAAACAGTTAGCCAAATAAACCCTGGGTGAACAAAATTGCTGAAAAGCACTGATAAAAGAACCATGCTTGTAGCGAGAACTTGCACGCCATTTTCAATTGTCATTATTATCTCTCCTGCTTTGATTAATGGACAAACTATAACCCTGTACATTAGTAAAGTCTAATGTTGCATTCACTTAATTAGTATTGTCTAATTAAGTCTTGACTAAATTAATTAGATTAGTAAACTCTAATTTAGTTAGTTTCGCTAAAAAGGTAAAAACGATGGAATTAGAGCAATTAAAAGAAAGAGCCACAGAGGTATCTGATCTTTTAAAAACAATGGCGCACCCTGAGCGGTTGATGGTGCTTTGTCAGCTGGTTGATGGTGAAGTGGGCGTTAGCCAGCTGCAAGAAAATACAACATTAAGCCAGTCTGCCTTTTCTCAGCAGTTATCTGTATTAAAAAAACATAACCTCGTCAAAGTACGTAAAGAGTCTCAACAGGTTTTCTACTCTTTAGCTGATGAACGTATCAAAGCATTGATTGCTAGTTTCCACTCAATATTTTGTGTTTAAGGAGTCTTAATGGCATTTTCTATCCCTTGGAGTTCACTGTTTGGAGGCATGTTATTGGGTTTATCTGCCACAGTATTGATGTTATTCAGCGGGAAAATAGCAGGTATCAGTGGCACCGTTAGTGGTTTATTAACCCCTCTGGAAGGCGAGTCTAGCTGGCGTGCTGCATTTTTAAGCGGTATGGTTTTAAGTGTGCTTATTGTTACGCCATTAGGTTTTGTATTGCCTGATGTGAGTGATAAAAGCATTTTGCTTGTTTCAGTCGCTGGTTTATTGGTGGGGTTTGGCGCACGCTTGGGTAATGGTTGCACTAGTGGCCACGGTATTATTGGAATGGGGCGTTTTTCTAAACGTTCAATCTATGCAACCTGTGTTTTTATGGTCGCAGCGATTGTTGTGGTACTGATCCGCCGTTTATTGGGAGTGTTGTCATGAACTTATCTAGATCTAAAAAAAGTCGTATTGTGATTGCTTTCATATCTGGCGCACTGTTTGGTAGTGGCATGATTGTCTCTGGCATGGCAGATCCTAATAAGGTGATTGCTTTTTTAGATATATTCGGCGCATGGGATGCTAGCCTTGCCTTTGTAATGGGTGGCGCTTTACTAGTCTTTACGCCGATTTATCATTTAGTCATTAAGAAGCGAAAAATGGCAATAAGTGGCGAACAGTTCGCTTGGACAAACAATAACAGCGTTGATAGTACGTTAATTTCTGGTGCTGTTATTTTTGGTGCAGGTTGGGGACTGGCTGGTTTTTGTCCTGGTCCAGCAGTGGCAAGTATTGGCGGGGGCAGTAACATCGTTTTAGCCTTTATATTAAGTATGATTGTTGGCATGGTGCATGCGAATCAATATTTAGCTGGGCGTTTTCCGCTACCTATTGTGGGTTACCGTAAAAGTGTCTGCAAAGCTACCTCTGAATCAGTTAAAAATTAAAAATAGGCATGGGGCATTATGAATAAGCCATCAAATAAAGAGCTTGCCACCCAAGTATTGAATAGCTTTTCCGCCTAATACTTCAATTTTTTTGCAATATTCTTGAGTTATATCTGAGTCAATAACTATCAAGGTACGCAGTGGTGAAATAGTAAAATGGCAATGAACTTCTCTTTTATGCGTAAATTTTCGAGCATATTAATAACCCCATTCACCCGGCTAACATTCTCTTAGTTGTAGATTAATACATAGATCTCTGCTCCTGTTGTTTTGCGATATCAAAACCTCTATCCAACGTCCACTTTTTCTTATTCAAGCATGAAGAATAATTTAGGCACTGTCATAGTATAAAAGGATACTCAGATCGCTATTTTAAGGAAATTAAAGTGCGATTAGCTCAACGCTGCGAATAATTAAGCTAGGCTGGTACAACATTTGCCTCGCAAAACATGATCGATTTTTCAGGGGAGGGATCGTTTGCCTCACGGTTAGGCTAGTCTGTTTTTAATTGAACTTAATTCGGGTAAAGCACGGGCATGTTTTTGATAGGTCATATCTTTAGTTTGCTACTAAACTCTTGTAATGCAGATTAATTTACATAATTTTGTTGAGTATAAAAATGAAATATTATAATAAATTTAATAAAAAAATTACCGTGTTGGTCTATTGTATCGGTGCATTTGTATATGGAGTATATGGCATTGTTGTTTGTCCATTTATTGAGTCGATTGATAAACTAACCACAGCATCGCAAGTTTTTATCTGCTTTAGCCTCATGCTCTGCGCAAGACTCTTGTTAACTGTACGATTAATTAACCACCAAAAATGGTCAATGCTGAAAGCGGATATTATCATTTTCACCCTATTTGGTACTGCATTAGCCATGATGATGCATCAAATTTATGGTTTTCCATTGGAGAGCAATTTAAAGGTTATTTTTGGCATGTCGGTTATCGGTATTTTTTCTGGCATGTTATTACAACAATTACAGCTTATCGAAGAACATGATTTTCTTATTCAATCGAAACAGTTTGTTAATACTTTGAAAGGAAAACGACAATCGATTACCACTGATCTTGTGGTATTAATTAGCCTGTTAGTCGTTACCTTAACGGCTGTGTTGAGCATGATTGCCCTCAAAGATCTGTATTGGTTAGAGGCGCATAAAAATAGTTACCTGAATGGGGAAGGGTATGTCAGCATAATAAAAGAGTTTCTATTTGTTGGTTTAACTATGCTGACTTACACCTTAATGATTATTAGACTCGCGAGCAAAGCGATTAAACAAGTCTTAGAGCATAATGAAGTAACACTAAGTTCAGTGGCTTCAGGTGATTTAAATTGTCGTTTAACACTGCTTCGTCACGATGAATTAGGCGTGCTTTCACACTTAACCAATGAGATGTTAGATTCATTAAAAAATAGTTTTAAAGAAATTCAATATACGCGTGATACTGCTATTTTGGGGCTTTCTGCACTAGCAGAGTCGCGGGATAATGAAACAGGTGCACATATCTTACGAACCCAAGAGTATGTTAAAGCGTTGGCCATGGACTTAAGTCAATCTGAAAAGTATCAGTCTTTATTAACCCCGCAATATATCGAATTATTGTATAAATCAGCGCCTTTGCATGATGTTGGAAAAGTAGGGATTCCCGATAATATTTTACTAAAGCCTGGGAAATTAACTGAAGAAGAATTTGAAATCATGAAACAGCATGCTCAGATTGGAGCGAATGCACTATCGAGTGCTGAGTCGCATCTTGGGGAAAATTCATTTTTACGTTTAGCAAAAGAGATTGCGCTAACCCACCATGAAAAATGGAATGGTAGTGGTTATCCCGCGCAATTAAAGGGGGAAAATATTCCGCTTTCAGGGCGACTAATGGCATTGGCGGATGTTTATGATGCATTGATATGTAAGCGTGTTTATAAACCTGCCTTTAGTCATGAGAAAGCAAAACAGATCATTTTAGAGGGAAAGGGCAGTCATTTTGACCCGCATGTGGTTGATGCATTTTTATCTGTAGAGCAAGAGTTTAAAAAGATTGCAGAATATTACCGCGATAAAGAAGTGAAAGAACTCTAATAATGCGCTTGATAATTAACTCAACTTAGAGTTTTTTATCAAAAAATCGTCGAGACTGATATTGCACATAAGGAAGATATAAAATGGCACTATAGTGCCCAGAAAACAGATAGATAGTTTCTGGATCACCTATTTTACTTTTTAAAAGTTGGCCTTGCTCAAAAGGCACGACTTGGTCAAAGCTAGCTAAAATCATTAAGGTATTACTGGCATTGATATATTGTGCATAATGAATAGGAGCTGTATTAATGGACTGTGATAATTCAAGGTAAAGCTGTTGCTCGGTAATTTTTCGTACAGCCAGTAATTTTGTACGACGTTTTTTGATGTGGCTTTCACTGGAATAAGTCAGAACATAAGCAAGATCTCCAGCCGCTAATGCAATCACGCTACTTTTGATTCTTTCGTCTAAGCCGCTTAATAATGCGGCTTTAATGCCTCCCATGCTTACCCCAAAAACACCAATACGTTGATTGTCTAGTTCTGGTCTTGTGTCTATCCAGTCCAATGCTTGCTTATGGTCAAAAACAATTTGTCGCATAATACTGTCCATTTGCTCAACGTACTGAATTTTTTTATATTTTTTTTGACGATGCACCACCACACTGGCGTATCCATGTTCTGCGAAGTACTTCGCAAATGAGGATGCGATTTTATTCTTACCACCTAATATGGGTAATACAAGAATAACTGGGCTATTGCTTGCTACTTTAGGCTGGTAATAATCAATGATGATATCGTGTTCGATATTTAATATATTATGTTGTGATGGAAAGGTAATTTGATGAAGTTGATAGTCGCTTGTTTCATTGATTAGACTTAACTGATAGCTACCTTGGTAGCGGGGGTAGTCATAACTACTTTTAATATGATCTGGTAATGCGGGTGGCTTTTTATAATTCGCTGAAAGCTCACTATGAGAGCAAGCACTGATACTCAATATAACAAAACATATTGATAGTGCTCGGGTTAGTAATAACAAAAATTTGCAGTACATAACTTAACCTCACTAATTATCCAATATCTAAATTTACGTTATCTCAAGGTGGTTGTTAGCTCCCGTAGGCCAAGTACATGCAGCATGATGAAGTATCATTCTAATAATAGACTATGAATTTTATGTTTTTTAATTTGCTTTATTTTACTATTTATAAATAAAGTGGCTAAGAATAGAGCTAAATATTTCAAAGAAGATAGTTGAGTTGAGCGCGATGGGTTGTAGATGAAAAACTGCCGTAGGGAATACGGCAGTTGTAAGGCCTAGTACTTAACCTTTATAAAGTTTTGGGTTAAATAGATCTCTTAACCAGTCACCAAGCAGGTTGATTACTAATACGAGTGAGATTAAAACAATGCCAGGGAAGATAGTTATCCACCATGCACCCGAGAAGATATATTTAAAACCGATACTAATCAGCGCACCTAATGAAGGTTGGTCAACGGGAAGACCTAATCCTAAGAAGGAAAGAGCTGCTTCAGACATAATCGCATTAGCTACCTGAACCGTTGATATGACCAAAATCGGTGATAAACAGTTAGGTAATATATGGCGGAACATAATTCGACCTGCTTTAAAACCCATCACCTGTGCAGCTTCTACATACTCTTTCTTCTTCTCAGCTAATACCGATGCACGGATAGTACGTGCATATTGTGGCCACTCAGCGACACCAATAATCACAATTAACATGATCACTGCGTATTCACTAAAGAACTCAGCACCAAAGCTTGCTTTGAAAATTGCCGAGACAATAATGGCGACCATCATGGTTGAAAAAGACAGTTGTATATCTGCAAAACGCATTAAGAAGCTATCAACACGACCGCCAAAATAACCCGCCGATAGCCCGATAATAGTGCCCAGTATGAGTTGCACTGCAACGGCTAAAAAGCCAATGGTTAACGACAAACGCGAGCCATATAAAATGGTAGAGAGGATATCTCGGCCCTGATCATCGGTGCCTAATAAAAAGCGTTCATCACCTTCTTCCATCCAACTTGGTGGCAGTTCGGAGTCCATAATATCGATCATCATCAGATCATAAGGATCTGTGGGTGAAAGAAACGGTGCAAATAGAGCGGATAAGAAAAAGGCTAAAAATAGCGCAAAACTTATCATGGCTACTTTGTCACGTTTAAAGTGATAGATAAAATCTGACTGTTTAATCTTCTGCCAGCGACTTGGTAGCAAAGTCTCTGTATTACTTGTATCTGTGTTATTCATTTTTAGGCTCCTTTACCGGTAATATTCACGGTTGGATTTATCACCCCGTATAACAGGTCAACAATGGTATTGGTGACCACAAAAATGAGCCCAACAAAAATGACGTAAGCGGTGATAAGCGGTGTATCAACACGATTAATGGCTTCTAAAAATAGGAAACCAGTACCCGGCCATTGGAAAACCGTTTCGGTTAAAATCGTATATGCCACCATAGTACCTATCTGAACACCACCGACGGTGAGCAGCGGCAACATAGTATTTTTAAGTGCATGTTGGTAATAGACCTTATTCATTGCTAGGCCCTTTGCGGTAGCAAATTTTACATACTCAGAGCTTAACGCCTCTAGCATTTCAGAACGTACTAAACGGATAAATAGTGGCAACATAATAGAGGCAAGTGATACACAGGGTAGGACTAAATGTAGTAGGCCATCTTTAGTGAAGAAGCCACTCTGCCAACCAAGGATCTCCACTGTTTCTCCACGCCCGTATGAAGGTAGCCAGCCGAGTTCGATAGAGAAGATATACATCAAGATGATGGCGGTTAAAAATACTGGTACTGAAATACCAATACTACTAAAGGCCATGATCACTTTAGTCCAAACACTTTTGGGGTGAATGGCGGAGAAGACTCCTAGCGGTATTGAAACGACGACAATAATTAGCGCTGCACCAAATACTAATTCGAGTGTGGCTTGTAATTTGTCTAAAATAACTTCAACAGCAGGGCGTTTAAAGAAGTAAGAGGTGCCTAAGTCTCCTTGTAGCGCATTACCAATAAAGCGGCTGTATTTAGTGAGGTAGGGATCGTTTAACCCCAGTTCATCACGTAATACTTGGCGCTCCTCTTCAGAAACGGATTGGCCTACCATCTCTCGCAGTGGATCACCGAGGTTATCCTGGATTGCAAATGCGACTAGGCTGATAACAAACATTACAATTAATGCCTGAAAAAGTCGCTGTACCAAAAAGGTAAACATTTGTTGTTCCCTATAAATGTTGAAACGGCCCTGAAAGTAGGGCCGTTTTATTAAGGTTAAAAGTGAGTGAAGGTGACGGGCTTATTTCACCACTAAGTCGCCAAAATACGGAAAGTTTAATGCATTTACGATAGGATCAACTTGTATGTTTGATTTAGCGCCCCATGCAAGGTTCTGCCAATGTAAAGGCACAAATGCAGCATCGTTATAAAGCAATTTCTCTACTTCTTTTAGCATCTCAGAACGTTTATTTGGATCTGTTTCTGCATTGGCTTTATTGACTAACATATCCACTTTGGGATTTGTATAATGACCACAGTTATAAGCACCTTTACCGGTTTCTTTATCACGTGTCATGGTTAAGAACTCAGAGAAGTTCGCTGAATCTTCCGTATCTGAATGCCAACCGATCATCATCATATCTGCCGAACATTTGTCAAACTCAGGCCAGTATTGCGCTTTAGGCATGGTTTTAAGATCTACTTTAATACCAATTTTGGCTAACATTGAAGCCGTTGCTTGGGCAATTTGAGCATCATTCACGTAACGGTTATTAGGTGCCATCATGCTTAAATTAAAGCCTTTTTCGTAACCCGCTTCTTTCATCAATGCACGTGCTTTCTTAAGGTCGTAACGTGGTACTAAACTCTCATCATGGCCAACGTAACCAGCAGGGCTTTGTTGGCCTGCAGTGGTTGCAAACCCTTTCATGATTTTTTTAACGATGCCTTTGTTATTAATGGCATGCACAATCGCTTGACGAACACGCACATCTTTTAATGCTTCGTGACTACTTTGGTTCATTTGCAGGCTAATAATACGTGTACCTGCCACCGTTGTTAGGTCGATGCCTTTTGTTTGTGTTACGCGTTTTTGGTCATTAGGTGCAACTGGGTAAATTAAGTCCACACCACCAGAAAGCAGGGCTGCAACACGGGTCGCATTCTCTTTGATTGGTACCAAAGTTAATTTATCAACATTACCTGGAGAGCTTTTATCCCAGTAGTTATCAAAGCGATCAAAAACAACTTTTACGCCTTGTTCACGAGAAGTAACGGTAAAGGGGCCTGTACCTGAAACGGTGGTTGAGGCAAATGAGTTACCATGTTTAACGATAAGAGACTTATCTTTACCATCAATTTCACCAGAGTAGAATTTACTGTCCATTGGGAAAATGTAAGTCGCTGTTTGTAATACTAATGGGTAAGGTTCAGATGAAACAATTTCTACAGTGTAGTCATCGATTTTTACCAGTTTTTCATAGGGTGCAAATACCGCTTTAAAATCACCTGATGTTTTTAGGCGATTAAATGTCCATACCACATCATCAGCTGTCATTGGATTACCTGAATGAAAGGTAACACCTTTACGTAATGTAAAACGGAAAGTTGTATCATCAATACGTTGCCATTTCTCAGCCAAACGAGCTTCAAAATCAAAGTCTTTTGTAAAACGCACTAACGGATCAAACAGCATATGTGACATTTGTAAAACGCCTGCTGATAATTGCTCATGGGGATCAAGTGTTACTGGGTCTGAATCATATGCCACGGTGATATCAGCAGCCACTGCTGAAAAGCTTAATCCTGTTGCTAGTAGGGCAATCGCAAGTTTTGTTTTTAAAAATTTCATTTATTAACTTCCTTTTGAGAACTGTTTGTTGTTTATAACGCGGTACGTAAGCCTTTAAATTCAGGCATTAATGAAACTAAATGTTGACTGTATTGATGTTGTGCATTGGTAAAGAGTTGTTCGCTATCACTCACCTCAACTAGCTGTCCTTGACGCATCACACCAACGCGATCGCATACTTGGCGGATAACAGGAAGGTCATGGCTAATAAATAACATGGTTAAGTTAAGCTCATCCTGCAGATCTTTAAGCAAGTTTAATATTTGTGCTTGTACAGATACATCAAGTGCAGAAGTAGGTTCATCACAAATCAAAAGCCGTGGGCGTGTTGCTAATGCACGCGCAATAGAGATTCGTTGACGTTGACCACCAGAGAATTCATGTGGATATTTAACTCCAGCCATCTTTCCAAGACCAACATGATCCAGTAGATCAAATACAATTTGTTGAATTTGTTGCTCTGACTCGGCTAATTTATGGAAACGAATAGGCTCTGCAATGATGTCGTATATTTTCATACGTGGGTTCATTGAGGTATAAGGATTTTGAAATACCATCTGCATTTGACGGCGAATAGGGCGGCGCTCTTTTTCAGATTTTAATGCGGTTAAATCAATGCCTTCAAAGGTAATTTTACCTTCGTTAGGTGGGTATAAACCGGCAATAACACGTGCAATGGTTGATTTTCCTGAACCTGACTCGCCCACTAAACCAAAGGTTTCACCCTCATTAATGCTAAAGCTGACATTTTTATTGGCTTGTACATATTCACGTTTGCTCTCAAAGAAAGAGTCTTTGGTCACAAAGCGTAGGCTAACATCTTCAACTTTTAATAGTGGGCCAGTGTATTGACGTTGATCTTCACTTTGCCCCAGCCAGTGATTTTTAATATCTAAAGGCTCTAGTTCCTGTGCCTCTTCGATATAACTCACCAATGGGAATCTATCTAGTCTGATATCAGAGCGTGGCACAGCAGAGATTAAACTACGTGTATATTCGTGTGTTGGCGTTCCTAAAACTTGGCTTGTTTCTCCAAATTCTACTAAATCACCGCGGTACATTACTGCAACGCGATCAGTTACATTAGAAACAACGCCCATATCATGGGTCACTAACATACAACCTACCTGTTTCTCGATACACAGGTTACGAATAAGGGTTAAAATTTGGTCTTGGATAGATACATCTAATGCGGTGGTAGGTTCATCGGCGATAATTAGGTCTGGTTCCCCTGCTAATGCAATTGCGATAACAACACGTTGACGCATACCACCAGAGAATTGATGCGGGTATTGCTTGATACGAATTTCTGGCTCTGGAATGCCAACTTGCTGCATCAAGCTCAGTGCGCGTTCGTTTGCTTGTTCATTAGTCAGTGTTAGATTGGCATGAATAGTTTCAAGTAATTGTTGTTCAACGGTAAAAAGCGGATTTAGCGAGGTCATCGGGTCTTGGAATATAAAACCGATTTTATTACCGCGAATTTGGCGCATCTGATTAACGGTTTTTCCAGAAATTAGCTCGCCATCAAGGAAAACTTCACCACCTGCAATTACACCGGGGGGACTAAGTAGGTCAATAATGGCATTGCCAACAGTAGACTTACCTGCGCCTGATTCCCCAACCACACCAACGATCTCTCCGCGATTAATATTGAATGAAAGTTCCTTAACGGCAACATGGTTACCAAAACGTGATGGATATTCAATACGAAGATTTTTAACTTCTAATAAAGACATTAAGCCGATCCTTGAAATACCTTAAGTAGCGCGGTAATTAATAACCATTCTCAACAATAGCAATATGAATAGTTATTCACTATAAGTGCATATAACAAAAAGTTATAAGTGAAAAATACTCATATTAGAGTAACTGTTAAGTACAAACAAATAGCAATAATGATTTTTGGCTACCGCTTCAAACTATTGGGGGTTTACTGTGTGCTTGATCACTAGTGGTGTAGGTAGTTTTTTTTGTTTTTTTTAAATGTTATTTAATGGTTATAAGAGTTCACTGTAAGTTAATCTTTAGAGTTAAAATTGGTGGTTTTCTTGTTTCATTATTCTTTTTTGTTATATCTATTTTGAGTTAGCCATTTAGTTTGTTAATTTCGACTTCATAGCTGGTTTTAGTGCTTGGAAGCGATTTTCAAGCTCCGGTAACATCTGTAAATTAAGGGTTGATAATGATTCTTTCTGACTCGCATTTTCCATAGATAAGGCGTAACAACTAAGCAACGCCCCTCCGACCGTAGAAGCGGAGCCTTTGATTTGATGTAGTAGTGTAGATACATTTTCGGATTCATTATTTGTTAATGCATTTTTAAGGTTATCAATGAGTGCTTGCATATCAACCAAAAATGTTTTTATCACATTGTTGATGAGTGCTTCATCATTCATTAAGCGGGCGCTCATTGCTTCGAAATCGAATATAGGAGCTTGAATATCTTCTGTGTGCAAGGTTAGTGGGCTTTGCAATTCTGCGTTTTTATCGGTTTGTTTTGGTAACCAGGTTTGTAAAGCGAGTATAACTTTATCAACCTCTACTGGTTTTGCGATGAAATCATCCATGCCTACACTAATACACTTGTCTCGATCACCTGTCATTGTATTGGCGGTCATCGCTACAATTGCAATGTCTCTATTAAGTACCTTAGATGCGCTATGACGAATTTTTTCTGTGGCCTCAAATCCATCCATCACGGGCATTTGGCAGTCCATGAAGACTAAATCATAATCATTTTCTTGTAATGCAAGCACAGCCTGCTTACCATCATTTGCGAGGTCAACTTCTAAACCAAACTCTTCTAGAATACACTGGGCAACCATCTGATTTGTTTTATTATCATCTACGACGAGAATTTTTGCTTCAAACTTTGGAGCTGCATGTTGCTTAACAGGATGAAGCGGAGTATCTACCACCTTTTCTGTTATGTGTAGCAAAGTGCTGTACAGCTCTGATTGATTAATAGGTTTGTTTATACAGCAACTAAAACCTGCATTTTTAAGCGCGTTTTCATTCAGACTCTGCCCGTGGGAAATAAATGCTATTAACTTGGGTTGAGCGCTCGCGGATTGTTGATTAACTGTGTTTGCAAATTCCTGTAGTTCCGTTGTATTCATCTGCATATCAACCATAATTACGTCATAGCTATTGTTGTGGCTCAGTTCTTGTTGGGCACTTTGAGTATTATTAAGTTGCTTGTAGTTAACTTTCCAAAGATTGAATAGCTCACTTAGCAGTTTGTTATTCGTTTGTTTATTGCTAACTAATAATATTTTTTGGTCATTTAGTTCTGTCATACAGGGGATTATTGGCTGATGAGTCGCTACTGATAAGTTCAAAGTGAACCAAAAAGTTGAGCCCTTTCCTTTGGTGCTTCTTACACCTATCTCTCCGCCCATCAACTCTACAAGTTGCTTAGTGATTGCGAGTCCAAGACCCGTTCCTAAAAAGCTATTTGATGTAGAATCACCTGCTTGATTAAAGCGACCAAATAACATGTTACATTCAAGTTCATGAAGGCCAATTCCCGTGTCGTTGACCTCAATAAGTAATTTGCTGTTTGATTTCGTCTGCTTTAAAAAGGTGCAATTAACTGAGATTTCTCCTTGTTCAGTAAATTTAATTGCGTTACCGATCAGGTTATTAAAAATCTGGCGAAGTCGACCTGAGTCAGCATTAACCCATTTATTTAACATGGGGTTAGCTGGGCAAGTTAACTCTAAACCTTTATCACTGGCGCGAAAGGCAACACCACTACTAACTTCATGTAGCAATAGTCCTAAGTCAAAATCAACGGGGTTAAGCTCTAGTTTTCCCGCTTCCATTTTTGAATAATCTAGAATGTCGTTAATAATAGTGAGTAACGACTCCGCACTATTTTTGACAGTTTGTGCATAACTATTTTGTTTGTCGTTTAGCTCGGTACCGAGTAATAAATTTGTCATGCCTATTACCCCATTCATTGGAGTGCGGATTTCATGGCTCATATTTGCGAGAAAATCAGACTTTGCCTGATTCGCGAGTTCTGCTTTATCTTTCTCTTTTCTGTCCTCTTCTGCTAATCGACGTAATATGGCTTCTTTAGAGGTTGAGCTGCTGACATCCTCAATGATAATTTCACAATATGCCCTATTAACGATGCTTTTAATACTCACTCTTTGTTGTAATAAATGTTCTTTTTTACCAATAAAAGCTTTCTTATAAAGTGGCAAGGGAGAAGGGTGAAAAGCGTTAGATAAACGTGCCGGTAGACCATTTTCTAAGGCATTTGAACATGCATCATTAATAGGTGCATCAGTAAACTCTGGAAATATATTGTGAATATTTGCTTGCTCAGCAATCGTTTTTTCTATGCCAGAATGCTGAACCATCCAATCATTGAAGTAAACAATATTAAAAGCCCCATCAAGTATAATAATACCCATCGGTAATTGGCTAAGTGCTTCAAATAAAATCTCTTGATTAAGACGGGACATATATTGCTTTCTCGTATATTAAAGGTTGCCTACAAAAGCGCGTACAGATTCTTGAAATCGTGTTAGTGATTGAATATCCATGATAAAGGAGATAAACCCTTCAATATTGTCGGTAGGTAGCGAAAACTTTACTTCAATATAGAGAGACCAATCATTTTCACTGTCATAGGTAAAAATATTGCTGATAGAGCCTTGAATAAATTCGGGTATTTCAATCTCTATATTGGGTTTTAAAAAGTTGATCACGGTACCAAAACAGGCATTCAAGATAATATTGCCAATTTCAACTAATGAGTCCTGCTCTAACTCTGCAACCACTTCAATAGGTATATTATCTGGTAGTAGTGCTTTAACTAACTTTAAACCACTGTCTTGGCTAAACATGAGAATCGCTTGACCAGAAAAGTCACCATTGAATTTTTGTGTAACTGCGCTGATACTCGCTTGGTCTGAAAAGTCGAATTTATCTTTTGCTTCTTGGCTTGATATCACCTGTACGTTAGGGATTGTTAATTCCACTGTTTGTGAAATCATTTTATTGAGAGAGCCTGCTGCACGGCCGATACCGATATTAAATATTTCGGTTAATGCATCAACTTCTAATTCAGATAGATTATTACTCATAAAGCCTCTGCTACTTATCAAAAAGGAAAGGTGTAATAACAGCTTCATTGATAGGTTTATTGAGAAAAACCACGCCTATTTTCTCAGCTCTCTCTTGAACTGAATCCTGAATGTTAGCGGTAAGTAATGCTCTGCGAGGGATGGTTGTTATCTTGGCAAGTTCAGCAAATAGGTCTAGGCCTGTCATGCCAGGCATGTTGTAATCAATGATAGCCATATCAATTGATAAATCATCAACCTTGATAAGGGCATCATCCCCACTTTTGGCTTCAACGACTTTAACATCTGGCATATGTTCTTTAATAATTGCACCTAGTACCATACGCGAGACGGTACTGTCATCAACAATAAGTATAGTTGTAGTCATTGGCTGTCCTAATGTTTATTTTCGAAAGAAGCTAACGCATTGGTGCGACTAAGCTTTAATTAATATCACTAAAAAAGCATAGTCAGGTAAAGGTGTTACAGCAAGCAATACAACTCTCATTTTTAATGATTAAGAAATTAGTTAAATCAAGTGAATAGAGTGAAGCTATAAATGAAGGTTTTTGTTTAAATTAGATGCCTTATGGATTTTATAATGGTGGCAAGCAATGCGTCATTGCGTTGCACTCATCGGTTTGGCAATGTAATTAGGTTTGTTATCCGTAGAAGGGGGGAAGGTATTAATGCAGGTAAGTAATCGTATGAGGTTAAAGCCACTATTTACTGTTGAGAAAAAATAAATAGTGGCGGAATAGTTAACTTATTTTAGGTGGTGCTTTAACACCTTAACCCGTGATATTAAAATAAAATCTAATATCCAGATAAGCCCGATAGCAAGTCCCGCCATCGGGAAAAACACTGCTAACGCGGTGGTAATAAACATCGCACTTAGCCAACGCGGTGATTTTTCGGGTGCCGTTGGAGCCGCTAATAATTTATAGTCACTTGAGCGACGTGACCACCACATAACAACACCAGAAATAGCAATGAACATAAACAGTAAACATAATAGCGTGTTTAATACTCTGTTCCACAATCCCATATCACCTTGGTGCAAGGCAATACCTGCTGCCATCGATTTTGCCATTAAGCTGTAATCAGCCCAGCCAATATCTGCTAATACCTTGCCTGTGTATTGGTCGATATGTAGTGTGCGATCATCGCGGGCGTCGGTAATGTCACCACTCATGGTATTGGCTGTAATGCTGTAAACGCTGTCTTTATTAGCGGGTAAATTGATTTTAAAGCGTGTAAAACCCACTTGCTGCGCATAAGCCACAACGCTGTTTAGGTTAACTTGTCCCATCTCAATGGCGACTTTTCCTGCTTGTGAACCTGATAGTGGCATCTTGGTTTTTTCAAGGTTCCATGGCACCTCCTCTAAAACATCATGGTTCATTGATGCATGTGTTTCATCGGAAAGTGGCACATTGTTCCACTTCTCAGCGGGAAAACTATTCCAAGGTTGTACTATTTTCCCACCCCAAATACCTGCCCAAGACAAACCCGAGATAACAAAAAACAGTAAAATAGCCGAGGTTAATAAACCAATATTGGCATGTAAATCGCGCCATAAAATACGTTTTCCACTGTTAAAACGAATCTTAAATAAACCCGCTTTACTGGCGTTATCAGTCGGCCACCACAGGTAGATGCCGGAAATAATTAAGATCACCATTAAGCTGGCAGCTATCTCAATCAAGCGATCACCCGTATCACCGATTAATAGCGTGCCATGAATATCATTCGCGAGATTATAGATACTATTATCACGGTCTATTTCACCTAATAACTCTCCAGTGTAAGGGTTTACGGTAATAAACAAGCCTTGACCAGATGCGCTAACGATGGCAAAGCGACTTGCTCGTTGTTCATTTTCCGGTGTGACATACTGTTTAATAGTGGCGTTTGGGTAAGCAGTTTTTACACTGTTTAATTGTATTGAAGGAGCGACTAATGAATCTTGCTGTTCAACATTAAGTACCTCCCCATAAAGGCTATCTTCAATAACATCATCATAAAGCATCACTAATCCTGTGATTGATAACATTAACATGAAAGGCACCACATACAGCCCTGCATAGAAGTGCCAGCGCCACGCTGTTTTGTGTTTATGTTGTTGATTACTTTGGTTAGTCGACATGTGTCTATTCCTTGGTTGCATTGGAGCCTGCTGCTTACAATGCAATTAATTATCCTTGCGCACTACATATCCCACTCTGCAAGTTTCCTGCTTAGTGTTGTAGTTTGTTGCGTATTAGTTGGTTTGTAATTTATAGCTAAGCAAATAGTGCCGGAGGGGATCGTGCTGGTTTGAATAACAGAATTAAAGGGTGCAGGGACTCTTGATAGCGTGCATGATTGAAATAACTAACCTGTTGCTTGAGTACGATGACAATATCATCTTCAAAGAGTAGATAAGCGCAGTGGCATAAAGGGCAGTGGTAAAACGGTGTGGGTTCTTTCGCTTGCGGAGTTGGCGAGTTTTCCACCTCCATTGCCATGTGTTTATCATCAAACAGCTCCATGCTTGCAACTGGACAATGGTTAGCAGGCTCTGATAACGTTGATGAATGTGCATGAATAACCGGCATAGCGGTGATGAGCATCCATGCCAAATACCATGTAAAAATAATGCTTCGTTGAATCGTTTTAGGTAGATGACGCAGCATAAAGAAAACAGTATTAAATGAGTGGTTACTTGGATGCTGCGCATGTTAACAAACCACTAACAAAATGTCTGTTATTCGTGGTTTATTATTTAAGAGGTGGTGTACTTTTAAATCATATGTTTCCTACGTCGCTGTGTTAAACTTCGCCGCTTTTTTAAGCCTTATCCCATCATTAAGGCCATTTTTAATCGTATTAAATAATTGAAGTGAGTAGAGCATGAAGTTTCCCGGTCAACGCAAATCTAAACATTATTTTCCCGTTAACAGCAATGATCCGTTATTAGCGGGTTTACGACCAGAGCCACGAGCTGCCTCGAGTTATATAACTGGTATCGATCAAATTTTAGTGGATATCGAAGCTAAAGTAGATGACACGTTAATTAATAAGTATCAGCTGGTTAAAGGTAATTCGATGCTCATTGATGATAAGACTGCACATCACTTATACCAAGAGTTAAAAGCAAATAAGCTAATTAGCGGTGAATTTGCTGGTGGCACCATTGGCAATACCATTCATAACTACTCTACTTTAGCCGATGCGAAATCAGTGTTATTTGGTGTGATGAGTGAAAATATCGCAGTAGGTAGTTATGCCTACCGTTACCTGTGTGATACCTCTTCTAAAGTTGATTTAAACCATCTGCAGCCCGTTGATGGATCAGTTGGCCGTTGTTTCACGTTAATTTCAGAGTGTGGTGAGCGTACTTTTGCAATCAGTAAAGGGGTGATGGATAAACTCAGCCCAGAGTTTATTAATAAAGAACTAGTACAAGGTGCATCGGCACTAGTACTGACTGCATATTTAATGCGTGCCAGTGAGGGGGACCAAATGACGGCAGCAGCACTACAGGCGATTGAGTATGCCAAGCAAGCTAATGTACCGGTGGTGTTAACCTTAGGCACACGTTTTTTAATTGAAAGTGATCCTTTGTGGTGGAGAGAGTTCATTAAAGAGAATGTTGATATATTAGCGATGAATGAAGATGAAGGTGAAGCATTAACGGGATGTTCAGATCCATTATTAGCGAGTGAAGCTGCTCTAGATCTTTGTGATTTAGTATTAACCACGGCTGGACCATTAGGTTTGTACATGGCAGGTTATGCCGAAGATAGTTTGAAGCGTGAAACTACTCATACTTTATTACCGGGAAAAATCCCTGAATTTAACCGTTATGAATTTTCACGACCAATGTTAAAAGCTAACTGTGTGACCCCACTTAAAGTTTATGCGCACATCTCACCCTACATGGGCGGGCCAGAGGTTATTCGTAATACCAATGGTGCGGGTGATGCCGCGTTATCAGCGCTATTACATGATTTAGCCTCGAACGATTTCCATAAGCTTAATATTCCGGGTTCAAGTAAACACCTTAATAACGGCCTGTGTTACTCCTCATTTTCACAAATCTGCAAATATGCTAATCGCGTTGCATATGAAGTACTTGCTCAACATAGCCCGCGTTTATCACGCGGTTTACCGGAGCGAGAAGATAGTTTAGAGGAAGCGTATTGGGAGCGTTAAGCTATTTCCAATAACTCATTATCTTAATTAACCTCAGTTCTGGATAAGCAAAGCGATACAATACCGCTATTTATGCGAATTTTGGCGTTAAATCACCTACTAATAAGCAGTTATTGCTACGATAATTTTCCTTGAACTACGCAAAACTAACTGCACTGTATAATATAAAGTGCAACATTATGATTTTAAAGACTATAACGCTTCCATTAATCAGAATTGAGGTTAATTAAAAGCAACCATCACGGTTGGTTTTTTGTTTATGGGCCTCACATTTTTCTAAATGTAATCTGTTAAACTCAAGCTGTATTTAAAAGGAGTTAATGAAATGAGAATTAAGGAAGTAGCAAAAGTCAGTGGCTTATCTGTCCATACGCTCAGGTATTATGAAAAAAGTGGCTTAATTTATGCCATACCACGTGATAGCTCAGGGCATCGATATTACCGAGATCATGATATTAATTGGTTACATTTTATTAACTGCCTTAAAAGCACCGGCATGCCACTTAAAGATATCCAAGCCTATGCACAGAAAGTGGGAGATGCTGCTAATCAAGGTGAGTTTCTGCTACAAATTATGCAACAGCATAAAGTGAGGCTAGAAAATAGAATGGCTGAAACACAAGAGTTTTTGACGCATATCGATTGGAAGATTAATCACTATGAGCAGTTGATTGAAGGACAAAAAGCAGGTTAATAAACCTGCTTATTTATGTCTTACCACGATAAATTAAGTACTTTGATCTGTTGTTGCCAAAGTAGCTGTAACGCAATAAATGCCTGCTCGCTGAGCTGAGTATCGGATGCATGTTGATTTTGCGTGAACTGTTTAATATTACAGCAACCCGGCAATATACTAGAGATAGCAGGGTGCTTTAAAATAAATGCAAATGCAGCCTCACTAACAGGTATATCTCCCAATATTGTTTGCACTTTATTAACTAATGTCGCTCGCTGTTTTATCTGTCCTTTGCTCCAGCGACTACGTACGCCGGTAAACTGACTATGTTGATCATACTTGCCACTCAACCAACCAGAATCTAAGGGGACTTTTGCTAACAGTCCGATACCTTGCTGTTGTGCTTGATCAAAGGCACTGGATACATCTTGAAAAAGAATATTAAAAAATAGTTCAAAGACTTGGCTTTGCGTATTTTCCATCAGCAATTGCATCTCTTGTGCACTATCTACCGATGCGCCGTAGGCACGGATTTTCCCTTGAGCTTTTAATTTATCTAAAGCGAGATAAGTCTCTTCACGTAACAGTTGATCTGCTGGTGGACTGTGCATCAGTAATACATCGATATAATCAGTTTGTAATCGCTTTAAACTATCTTCTATTGAAAGTATTAGCCCCTTTGCTGAAAAGTCACATTGCCAATCTGGGCTATAACCAAATTTGCTACAAATAACTGCCTTTTGCCGCTGGCCTTTTAAAGCCTGCCCCAACAATGTTTCACTTTGTCCCATGTTATAAGGGGGAGCGGTATCAAATAAATTACAACCATTTGCTAAAGCGTGGTGTACCAAGGCAATGGACGATTGCTCATCTCCACCGTTCCAATCGTTTTGATTACCTAATTGCCAGCAGCCAAAACCAATTTCGCTTACTTGTATGCCGGTATTGCCTAATGCTCGATAATTCATATTACTTTCCTTAGTGTTTAAGCGTGTTCAAGTTGTAATAATTGGCTTTGTACATTAATTTTGGCTAACTCTTCTGAGCTAATTTTTACCTCTGCTGCTGGTATTAATTCAACTAATTGCTGTGCATTACGCGCACCAATAATAGCGCCAGTGCTCGCTGGGTGTGAGAGTGTCCAAGCAATGCTTAACTGTGCCACAGAACACTGCTTTTCAGCGGCTAGCATTTTTAGAAATGCGATAAATTGCAAGTTACGCGTAAAGTTGGGCTCTTGAAAATGATGGCTTTTATGGCGCCAGTCGCTTTTATCTAGCTGTTCCAAACGTTGCTTATTCATATTGCCACTGAGTAAACCATTAGACATCGTTGAGTGGTGAATACAGCCGATATTATTTTCTAAACACCAAGGTAAGTTTGCAGGTTCAACTTCACGATTTAATAGTGAGTAAGAGGGTTGGTTAGCGGTAATTGGCTCAATACTATTAACAAGTTGCATTTGTTGCTTATTAAAATTGGAAACACCAAGGTATCGAATTTTACCCTGTTTTTTAAGTTCGCTCAGTGTTTGCCAGGCTTCTTGTATTTGTGTGTTATTACCCGGTTTGTGAATTTGGTACAGATCAATGCACTCAACCTGTAATCTCTTTAAACTATTTTCTAGCTCTTCTATGAGTGACTGTTTGCTTAAGTTGATTGATAGTTCACTTTTCCCTTGCTGCCAGCGTATGCCGCATTTGCTAAAAATTAACGGTGTGATGGTTGCTTGTTTTAGTGCTTTGGCGATCACTTTCTCTGCATTGCCTAAACCGTAAGCAGGTGCGGTATCAATCCAGTTAATGCCAGCCTCTAAAGCTGCGTGAATACTATTAATAGAGTCTTGTTGTGATTGTTTCCCCCAACCCCAGTCGCCAATATCACCACCAATTGCCCAGCTACCTAATCCTAATTGAGAGATAGGTAAATCCGAGTTGCCTAGTCTTTTTCTGTGCATAATAACCTCCTGTTTCTTAAGCTGTAATTACTTAACGGATAAACAGGATAAAGGTTAGAGTTAACTCTAAGTCAAACGATTTTTTATGGAATTATCGCTACGATTTTTAAGTTTGTTTATTGTTAATATTAATCCCCCTGCCAATAACCCCCACAGTAACGAATTAATACCCAATACATTAATATTGGAAGCGCTGATCAAAAAAGTAACAAAACTGGCTTCGCTGATCACACAGGATGTTTTCATTACTTCATACAGGCTACTTTTCACGGTGTTAATCAGTGCAATACCGGCTAAGCCAATAATAAATTCACTGGGCAAGTCATCAAATAACACCATCAATGAACCCGCTAATAGCCCCATTAATAGATAAAAAACACTCGCCATTACCACCGCCCAATAGCGTTGTTTAGCTTGTTTATGCACTGTGTCACTCATGCAAATAGCAGCAGTGATGGCGGCTAGATTGATCGCATACACGCCAAAGGGCGCTGCGATACAGTTCACCAATCCAGTAATCGTTAAGATTGCTGAGGTAGGCGTGTCGTATTGATGTACTTTTAACACGGATAACCCCGGCAGGTTTTGCGATAACATAGTAATAATAAACAGTGGCAGTGCGATAGAGGTTATTGATGCGACATTAAAAGTTGGTTGGATAAAGACTAATTCGGTTGCGGTAAAAGTAGTAGGAAAAGTCATATCTGCAAACAAAGCGAGGGTGGAAATAGCGATAATTAATACAAATAACATGCTATATCTTGCGAATAATCGATTACTAATTAGATAAGTAATAAACATCAGTAGGATCAGTAATGGCTGTGTATTCGCTTGATTAAAGAGGTTGATGGTGAAATTAACCAATAATCCTGCAAGCATGGCAGAAGCCAGTTGTAGGGGGATTTTATTCATCAACTTGGCAAACAAACCGCTGGCACCAGATAAAAAAATCAACAAGCCCGATACCATAAAAGCGCCAATCGCTTCATTGAGGTTAAAGCCTTGCACACTTGCTATGAGCAAGGCCACACCGGGTGTTGACCAAGCAATTAGAATAGGAATTCGGTAAGTCAGTGATAACAGCGCCGAGGTGAAGGCTAGGCAAATACCCAATGCAAATATCCAACTGGCCACTAAGTCACTATTGCCGCCTAAATTAATCACACATTGATAAATCAGCGCAATTGAGCTTGCAAAACCAATCAGCACACTGATAAAGCCTGCCACGCTGGCATTGATAAATTGATTGACTAATTTCATTAAAATCCCGACAATAAAACCCACGTGCGTTTTAACGCACAAATAAACAAGGTAACATTGACCGTTATAACGCACAAGTGGATATGAACATTATATGCAAAATTCAATTTCTAAAACTGTTGCAATTCAGCTTAAACAAGCACGTACAGATAAGGGCTGGAGCCTGGATAAAACTAGCCAGCAATGTCAGGTTTCTAAAGCGATGTTAGGCCAAATAGAGCGACAGGAATCAAGCCCTACGATTGCGCGCTTGTGGAATATCGCTACTGGGTTTGAATTACCCTTGTCTTATTTTTTTACTGAGTCTGTTGCGAGCATTAACAATGAACAAGGCATTGAAATTAAAACACTGTTTCCCTTTGATAAACAAACACAAATAGAGGTGTTTTCATTAACTTTGCAAAGCCAACATGAGCAGCTTTCTAAGGCGCACAATAATGGTATTGTCGAGCATGTGATTGTTATTAATGGTGAGATGCAATGCCTTATTGAGGGAAGCTGGTTAACATTAAAGCAAGGAGAAACTACCAAGTTTAATGCTAACCAAGCACATGGTTATCGCAACTGTTCGACGCAACCATGCACCTTCCACAATATTATTAGCTACCCCAAATAGTCTTTAAACATGGGCTTGTAAGTAAATTAACAAAGCTTAATGGCTGTAGGTTGCAACTCAAACTGCATTAATGCCTGTTGAGAAATTACTTGGCGAATGCAAGTTGCTTCACCACCATTAATTAATATTTCACTAATAATAGGTCTGCTATTGTAGCTATTGCACATCACTGCACTATAAGCCCCACTATATAAAAAGCAGAGAATATCACCTGCTTGTAGTTGTGCTGGCAAACTCGCTTGTTTCTCAAAAGTATCGGTACTTTCACAAATAGGGCCGACCACATCAAACTCAGTATCATTAGCACTCATTTGCTTCACTGTGATTAATGGGTGGCGCGCTTGGTATAAAGCAGGTCGCATTAAGTCATTCATGGCGGCTTCTACAATCACAAAATCACGATCTTGCGTTTTTTTAATATAAGTAATGGGCGTTATTAATAAACCTGCGTCGGCAACAATCGAGCGACCCGGTTCAATACTAATTGAGCCTGACCAGTCTGTTAACTTTTCAGTGATAGCCAAAGCAAACTGTGAAAACGAGAGTGAAGCTTGTTGCCCATAACTAATACCAAAACCACCGCCCAAATCGAGGTGGGTTAAGTTAAACCCTTGTGCATTCAACTCGCTAACTTGCTCAAGTAACTTATCAATCGCCTCCAGATAAGGTGTTGTTTGCTGAATTTGTGAGCCAATATGCATCGCCAACCCCATCATTTTCACCCTTGAATTTTTCGCTAAGTGCATCATCGGTTCGATGCAATCAAGACTGATGCCAAACTTATTACCTTTTGCACCGGTAGTAATGTTTTGGTGAGTATCAATGCTCACTTCCGGATTGGCTCTGATCATTGCTGAAACGTTTTTTTCTAGCACTTTACTGACACGTATTAACAGCACTAATTCTTCAAATGATTCTATATTAAATTGCCCCACGCCAAGGTTAATCGCCTCGTATATCTCATTTTCTGTTTTACCGACACCAGAAAAAACAATGTGTTGGGCACTAAAGCCGGCTGCTAGTGCGCGTTGCATCTCGCCTATTGAAACAATATCTACCGCTAAACCTTGTGCTGCAATTAGCTTTAAAATCGATAAATTACTGTTGGCTTTCATCGCGTAATGAATTTTAAAGCGAGCATCAGCAAAGGCGAGTTTGCACTGTTGGATATTATTAATAATGGCTGCTTGGGAATAACAGTAAAATGGGCCAGATACTTGCTCTGAAAGTTGCTGTAATGAAACGTTTTCCATAAACAGTGTTTGTGTCTGATAGCTTAGTTGTTGTGTTAACTCAGTCATTACTTTCTCCTTGAAGTTGTTATTAGATAATAAATTGAAAGCAGTTTTAAATTTGTCGTTAATAGGGGGCAAATTAACGTTTTTTCAGTGAATTTATCGGTTTAAATGTATTGGCAAGGCATTTTGTTTTACAGTATGAAATGCAAAAATAAAGGTGAAAGCATGGACAAGTTTGACCAACAAATTATTGAATTATTAACTGAGAATTCACGTCGTTCAATTGCAGGTATTGGTGAGAGGGTAGGGCTTTCACGGACGGCTGTGAATGATCGTATTCAACGTTTACAGCAAAATGGAGAAATTGAAGCCTTTACTGTTAAGCTAAAATCAGTTGATAGTCGCGAGTTGATTTCTGTTTATTTTCAACTGACTTTCCGGCCTTTTGAAGTTAATAAAATAGCTCCGCAATTGAAAAGTATTCCTGAGTTAAAACAAGCACATAGTTTAACGGGTGATAGTGATTTAATCCTCTATTTACAAGCCGATTCAATGTTACGCATTAATGAGATAAGGGAACAATTGAGCCAACTTGAAAATTTAGATAAAGTGCAAACTCTCACTGCGTTACAAAAGATCATTTAACTGATCTTTTGTCACTAGCTTGTATGCTGAGTTATCCACACTTCATGTAATGCTCAAAACTTAATGTTGCATTTGGGTTGCTACCGCAAAACGGTTCCACGCGTTGATCATAATAATTTGCATCATCACCTGTGCAAGTTGTGCTTCACCTAAAGCTTGTAAGGCAGCTTGGTAGGTTTTATCAGTCACCCCTTTTTCACCTATAGCGGTCATTTCATCGGTTAATAACAGCACCGCTTTTTCTGTTTCATCAAATAGGGGTGACTCTTGCCACGCTGCGATAGCAAATAACTTGTTACTATCAACGCCGCCTTCTAATGCCGCTTTACTGTGCATGTCGATGCAATAAGCGCAACCATTGCTCATGGAAGCACGCATCTTGATAAGCTCTTTTAATTCCGCGCTAATCGTGGTTGTGGATAAGTAGTTTTCAATGCCCATCATAGCGTCCAGTGCTAAAGAGTCCGTTTGTGCGATATTAATACGATTTGTCATGATGTATTCCTTAATTGTTAATGGACAGCTATTATGTATAAATGCATTTGTTAGGTGAATGGTTATTAAAACTGAAATAGCTTTGCGTAAAACGCAAAAATAAAAAGAGGGTGCTATGTTAGAATGGATTAAAGTATTTCAGCAGGTCGTTGATTCAGGAAGCTTTTCACAAGCGGGACAGGTGCTCAATATGGCACCTTCTTCAATTGCACGTAATATTGATAATCTTGAGGAAAAGCTACAAACAAGCCTGTTTAAGCGCAGTACAAGACAGCTTATTCTCACCGAAGAGGGCGAGTATTTCCTTAAACAAGGCACTAAGCTGGTGGATGATGCTGAGCAGTTGTTAGCGGATATGCGCGGTAGCAACCAAACGCCACAGGGGCGATTACGCATATCTGTATTTGAAAGCTTTGGAAATATGGTGATTGCCCCTTTATTGCCGGCTTTTTTAGCTCGTTATCCAGACATCAAAGTAGAGTTGGACTTGGATAATAAAGTCGTTGATCTTAATAGTGAAAATATCGATATTGCCATTCGTATTGGTCAGCCACAGGACAGTAATTTAAAGGCGCGTAATTTACTCACTAATAGGACGAAATTAGTTGCGACACCTGCCTATTTACAGCAATATAAAAATATTAAAAAACCACAAGATGTCGCAGTACATAACTGTTTATCGATAAGCCATGAACGACAAAGTACACAATGGTGTTTTCAGCAGGGTAAGTTACAACATCAGGTGACAGTAAAGGGCAACTTTACGTCGCGTGGAGGCTCGGCGTTATTGAATGTTGCCTTAAAAAATGGAGGCTTATTATTAGTCTCAAGTTGGATAGTGCAACCCTATTTAGATAACCAGCAGTTGGTTGAGGTATTGCCTGAATGGGATGTTAATTATGTTCATTATGGGGACTTAAAAATATTCGCTATTTATAAATCGAGCCAATATCCTAAGCCACATATCCGTGCTTTTATCGACTATTTAGTTGAAAATTTAAAGATTAATTAAAGGAGAGAGCAACATGCAAAAGGAAGTGAAAACAAGGATCTTTACAGGCAAAGTGAAAACGCATGTTGGTTTACAAACCGCGATTAATAAACAAGCGGTGAGCGAAAGCATCTACTTGTCAGAGTTTGGTTTAAAGGGGGATCAATGTGCAGATGAAGAACATCATGGTGGCCTTGAGCGCGCTTTGCATCATTACCCGGCTGAGCATTATGCTTATTGGCAACAAAAGTATGGTAAAGCTAAACAGGCTTGGCAGATAGCGGGCATGGGGGAAAATATCAGCAGCCTTGGTTTAACAGAGCAGAACGTGTGTATTGGTGATCAGTTTCAATGGGGCGAAGCAATTATTGAAGTCAGCCAGCCACGCTCTCCTTGTTTTAAGCTTAACAAACATTGGGGACTTTCCCGCTTTGCCGTTGCGATGCAAAATAGTACGCGCTGTGGTTGGTTATTGCGAGTGATCAAACCCGGTATGGTTACTGCGAATGCCCCTTTATCACTAGTTAGGCGCGAAGCGAATGCCATGACCATTCAGCAAACTTGCGATATTTTCTTTGATCCTACTATCAATAAAACAGCACTGCAAAAGTTACAAAAGCAAAGCAAGTTGTCTAACAGCTGGTTAGAAAAAATAGAGTTACGTTTAAGCTCGGGGGAAATTGAATGTTGGTCTTTTCGTTTATTAGGACCTGTTTAATCGGGGCTGGATGAAAGACAAAAAAGCCGAGTTTACACTCGGCTTTTGAGATTATATGGCAGTTTGCAGTTAGCTCTGTAATAGACGCTCTGCAGTGCTTTTCACTCCAGGGTAGTCTTGCTCTGCTAACATTTCAGCAAGTTGTAATAACTTCTCACCTAATGCTGCATTTGTCGCCGCTGAAACATTAATATGTCCCATCTTACGACCTGCTTTTTGCTCTTTACCGTACCAGTGACTTTTAACATCGCTGATAGTCAGCACTTCAGGGCTAATTGAAGCCTGGCCTAATACATTGATCATCACACTTGGTTTTTGTAACTTGGTATCACCTAATGGTAAACCCGCTACTGCACGCATGTGGTTTTCAAATTGGCTACAAGCCGTGCCCTGTTGTGTCCAATGACCTGAGTTATGCACACGGGGTGCAATCTCATTAACCATTAACTGGCCATCTACGTCAAAGAACTCAATTGCTAACACACCCACGTAATCCATGGTTTTAGCTAGTTTATTAAAGGCATCAATCGCTTGTTTTTGAATGTTTTCATCAATTTCAGCGGCTAATGATAAAGTTAATACACCATCGGTATGCTGGTTTTCAGTGACCGGATAAATCGCAAGGTTACCTGCTTTATCACGTGCACCAATCACCGATACTTCACGGTCAAAGGGAATCATTTTCTCAGCAATAATACTGTGTGGGAAAGTCTCTGTGCCAGTCGCAATGAAACCTGCCATTTCAGCCCAAATCTGATCCACTTGATCTAATGATTTTAAACGCCATTGGCCTTTACCGTCATAACCTGCTTGGCATGTTTTGATAACTAACGGTAAACCTAATAAATCAACAGAATCAACAAGGTGCTGTTTTTCTGTGATCAGTTTATAAGGTGCTGAAGGTACGCCAGTTTTGTCGAGTAGCGCTTTTTCAATGCTACGGTCACCACCGGTTTTAATGGCTGCTTTACCCGGGAAGAACTTACCACTCGCACAGCAAAGGGCTAATACGTCATCGGGGATATGCTCAAACTCACAGGTGATCACATCAACAGAAGCAATTGCTTGCTCCAGTGTTTGTTCAAATGACTGTAAAGTTAGCGGATGAACAATCTTTTTTGAGCCAACGTCATAAGCACACACGTTTAAATCTAACGGTGCTGCTTCAAGGCTCATCATGCGTGCAAGTTGCCCTGCACCTAATACTAAAATGTTCATATTTAAACCGAAGGATCAGGGTTAGCTAAAATAGTATCAGTTTGGTTTTGACGGAATTCATCAATTTTTGCAAGTAGCTCTGGTTGCTGACAACCTAGAATTTGTGTTGCTAATAAACCGGCATTGGCAGCGCCTGCTTCACCAATTGCTAATGTACCAACAGCAACACCTTTAGGCATTTGGCAGATAGATAATAGCGAGTCTACGCCTTTCAGTGCTTTTGACTGAACCGGTACACCTAATACAGGTAGGCTAGTGAAAGCGGCTGCCATACCAGGTAAGTGCGCAGCACCACCAGCACCAGCAATAATCACTTTAATGCCACGGCTAGCAGCGCTAGACGCGTAATCAGCTAATAGTTGTGGAGTACGGTGTGCAGAAACAACACGTGTTTCATATTCAATACCAAAAGAATCTAACATGTTTGCAGCGTGTTCCATGGTCGGCCAGTCTGACTTTGAGCCCATAATAATACCAACTTTCATACATACTCCTGTGTAGGGTGGGGGTTAATTATATATCGTTCGATTTATGCGCGCGATTATACCCATGTGGCGTGTAAATACAAAGTTAGTAAGGGAAATTACAATAAACAGTCATTAGTTGATATCTGTTACCAATAACTTGGCTTATTGAGTGCAGCAACACAGCTTGTTTTGCCATTTACTGTGGGGATAGCTTGTTTAAGCAATGATTGGCACAACCAGCCTTCAGGGTAAGAGAGCGGTTGTGGTGCTTGGATCTGTTTTTCGCTTATCTGCTGGAAACCCACTTTACTATAAAAGTTAGGATCGCCATAGGTGAAAACAAGCTTTACACCCTGTAATTTAAGGTACTCTATACCATAGTTTATTAATGCTTGGCCAAGGCCTTTACCCTGTTGCTCAGTCGCTACGGCTACGGGCGAGAGGATATATGCTTTGCGGTTATCGGGTAGAGTAAGAGTGGTAAAGATAATCGCCGCATTGAGTTGATCCTCTTCTGTTGCAGTGAAAACAGTTATATCGTTGCTAGCAGTGCTACTCAGAAGGTTATTAACGAGTTGCCCAATGACCTTACCCTCATCAGTGCCTTCTGAATCGGAAAAGGTATTTAAAAACAGTTGCTGAACTGCCTCGGTATTCTTTGAAGTAAATAGAGAGCGTAACATTTAAACACCTTATTATTTATAAACGATGAAGCCTGCTAAAAGAGCTTCACCTTATCTCCTCACTAATACCAAACGAATTTAATATATGATCAGTCTTGCTGGTTAAAACAAGCGCCACCTGCGTTATGAGTATTGAAAGGAGAATAACTACTTCCTGCAACTCATGCCTTGTTGTCACTCGTTTTTCCTGCGCAATACAAGATCACTTATTAAGTGCATTTGGTATAAATAGCCGTGAGTTTAATAAACCACATTATTTTTAATGTAGATAACTTCTACGCGACGGTTTTTAATGCGCCCCGCTCGGGTTTTATTAGAAGCAATGGGGTCTTTTTCACCTTTCCATCCTGTCTTAATCACTTTTTCATTAACCCCTTGCTTGATGAAGTAATCGCGTACTGCTTCGGCACGTTTTTTAGAAAGCTTAAGGTTGTAAGCCTCTGGGCCACTGGTATCGGTATAAGCGACAATCTCAACACTGATATCAACACGACTCGTGCGCATTTTTTTGGCTAGTTTTGCGAGTGCGCTGCTATCACTCATTTCAGCACTATCAAACTTAAACAGCGTACTGCTATTAATGGTGGTTGGTACAATCTTTGGCTCTGGTGGAGGCACGACTTTAGGTGCTGCTTTGGCTTTGCCAAACTTATAGTTAATACCCACACTAAATTCATACAGATCATCTTCAGTATTAGGCACATCACCAATTAAACGGTAACCCGTGTCTAACTCCAGTTGTTGTGAAATTTGATATTTGATACCAATACCACCACTGAGATTCAAGTCATTGCCAATAAAGCTGTTACCCACTTTTGCGTATAAGGCTGCGCGATCTGAAACATGATAACGACCCATTAAATAGGTTGAAAATGCGAGCAGTTTTTCAGGCTCCGCGCCCTGTTTAAATTTACCAAAAGAGCTTAAGTCAGACTCTAGCGATAAAAATTCATTAAAGTTGTAACCTGCCACCACGCCCATGCTTGCTGTAGAAGGATCTTTATCGCGCTCTTGGTTTGCCTCTTCAATATCTAATACCGTTGCACCTAAGCGTCCACCCAGGTACCAACCGCCATCATCATTAAAAGACTCTGCATAACTAAAGCTTGCACTTAACAATAGTAATAGTGATAAATAAATTCGGCTCATAAACTCACCTCAAACATGATTGTGAAATGGTCGGCATAACTGCTTTCTTCAACATCTTTGACTGAGATATTGTCGTAACTTACCCCTAAGGTAAACGGAATTAAGCTTGAACCTGGCGCATGAATTTCCGCTTTACCATCACTCACGACGTTACCTTTCTCAACCAACTGGCTACCCGTAGTGCAACCTTGGCAAGTGATGCTATAGGGAATAGAAGTCGACCCTGTTGTCACTGGTTTTAAGTGGTAATCATCAACGGCTTTATTTATCAGTTCAAACTTCAGGCCATTCTCAAAATACCCCAATGCAGACACTTTAAAGCCCGATACACCACTCACCGTGTGCGCTGTTGTGTCGTATTTGGGTACGATATGACCATTGCCTAAGACATTAATACGGTTTATCACACTCGGGCTGTATTTAATTTGCACTGAAAAAGTAAAGGCGACATTACGGTAGGTTTTTACCGTTTCTGAGCCCTGTGCAAAAAATCCATAACTAGTGACAGCACTGACTGTGCCGGAGTAGATACCTTTACTTTTACCCTTTAAGGCCGCTGCAACTAACTCATCT
>Ga0209395_1001097_pt1 | contig 38847 bp, 40 predicted proteins | sample GOMGulsemesocosm_3_FD_184635 | JGI IMG/M metagenome (GOLD analysis project Ga0209395, IMG submission 184635) | Methane-oxidizing microbial communities from mesocosms in the Gulf of Mexico - GOM9D Gulf of Mexico (SPAdes) (version 2) | ecosystem: Environmental > Aquatic > Marine > Cold seeps...
CGCCGGCTTCGGTGGATGGGTATATTACCTAACCTTTTTTAAGCTCGTCTTCAAAACAAGTACTCAAAGATTCCAGTTTTCTAGATAGACTTGTATCAACTCTATCAAGGTGCCATCCGGGTCACGACAAACCGCAATATCGGCAAGGCTGCCATGATCTCTTTGCGGGGAAGAAATAAACTCGATGCCCTGTGAGGTTAATTGCTCGTAGTCCTGTTTGAGGTTTTGCGAGGCCAGGCATATCCTCACCAATCCGAGATCATTATTTGTCAGTGGCTTGGCTTGCTGTCCTCCATCAAACTCGGTGAGGTCCAGTTTTGGAAAGCCATCATCCAATTGCATGATACAAGCACGCCCGCGTGTATTTTCTGCTACACCCAAAGCATGGGCACTGGATTGAGGCAAGGTCACGGATTCTTTATTATCTGTTAAGCCAAGATAAGGAATTGCCGGAATAAATTTCTGGAAACCCAACCTTTCATAAAAGATAATTGATTGCTCCAGGTTACTGACATTAATATTAATATGGCCCCAGCCAAATTTCGATGTTTGATTTGTCATTTCCTACAATCCATTAAAGTGAAGGTTCTGAAGATAGGCGGAATAAACGCCCTTTAGCACCTAATCTACACCAAACAAAGCACCGCTGGCTATCTCCGAATAAACGACACTTGTGTCCGTCATGGTGTGTGTAGTTATTTTGTAGATTAAGGTTCGCTTGGGGCCTTCATCGGTCATCACGCGAACCTTGTCGCGTAGTCCCCTTACCGTTTGGACCAGACATCGTGACGAATCTAGTTGCACGACACCTACTCAGGCCAATCCTCATACCATTTCGATAAGAGTGGTCCGGGTTTGACCCTTGAGAATGGATAGAAAGGTTTTTCCTTCTCACATATTACGGCAATATCACTGTTAATTAATGTCGATAGATACCAACTTGTGCGAGACCCACAGTGCAGGGCAATAGTCTCGGTATTTGGGCGCCAGCATGAGCGGTGATCTAGCGATGGCCAGCGATGACCGTGTCAGGACTCTGGTCGATCAAATGGGACCGGTGAACTACGCCTATAATGTGCGCGAACTCCCGGTCAATTATATTCGCGACCTTGAAAACAAGCGGGCCCATGGCGAGTTATCGCCCTACCCAGGCCCCGGCGGTATGGTCAATCCCGCGTTAAAAGGATTCCCCGGCTGGACCGCATTTAAACGTTTTAGTCCCATTGCGGGGGCCGACAACATAACCGCAGCTACATTAATAATCGACACTGAAGCAGAAACGCTGCTGGAAACTGAGAAAAACGGAAAATTACTCTATGAGCGTATCAAAAACCGTATCGATGCACGGTACACGGTTCTACCCGGGGGCACTACGATATGTATAAGGTGAAAATCACCGCCTGCTTATTGAAGCGGCATCGCAGTGATTTGGCAAATATCTACAGCAGCATTAAGCGACAGCAACTGCGCCTCACCCGCGCAGCTTTGGCCTAGCATACAAACTCAGAACACATCCATACCGGTTAGATAATCTTCGATGCTGTCGGCACTTTCTACCACAGCCTTCAGCACTGTGAACAGCGTGTCGGCGTCGGTACTGGCGGCGATTTGCACATTATAGGCTGCATAGTAGTCGTCTTTACTATTCATGACCTGCCAAGCACCCAGCCGTGAACTGTGGTTAATACCCAGTAGTAAGTTGGCAATTTTTTGACTCAACGGTACCTTGCTCATATAGCCGATGGAGTACACCCTGCGAATATCCAAATCGCCTATACGATCGGTACTTGAGCTGATAAAAACGGTTTGTGAGCGCTGTTCACCGTGCTGAAAATCGACCTGAAAATCGCCATCTTCGTCAGTCTGATACTCTATATCCAGTTCTTCTAGCAGTTGGCTTACGCGGCTATCCGCTTGTATTTTATGTCCTAACATGGCCTTATTCTCTGTCGGTGGCGTGTCGTTATTGGCGGTGTAAATAAAGCAGCACCTTATAAGGCATTGCTTTAAAAGTCCAGTTTTAGCCCCATCTTTAGGCCGGTGAAAACCGTCGAAACTTGATTCCAAACAGATGTAGCTATGATCTGTAACTTATTGATAACATAACTATTGTGGTCTGAGCATTTCGACATGGGCAATTCCGTCTTCCATATACGACGCGGACTGGACGGTAAAACCAAAACCCTGATAAAAGTCACTGAGATAGAGTTGCGCCGAAATACGAATGGGCTGAGGGCCCCACTGCGATTCAATACGCTCAATAGCCTGCCCCATTAGCGCCCGGCCCATGCCAGTGCCGCGTACCTCCTTGGCACTGACTACCCTACCAATCGACAGCTCTGGATAGTTCAGCCCCGGCATTACTACTCGACAATAAGCTTGCAAAAACGCCCCCTGCTGGGGCCCGGAGTAAGCCAGCAAGTGCCAACTTTGTGGGTCAAGATTGTCCGCGTCCAGGTAGGGGCAATCTTGCTCAACCACAAACACCTGTTGGCGCAATACCATGGCGGCATAGAGCTGCGCTTTAGTGAGTGCCTCATAGCTAGTCCAATGCCAGTGTGTTGATGCCAATTTATGTTCTCCTGTTAATGACTCTGAGCGCTATTGTCCACGCTGCCGACAAAAGCACAATAACTGACTATACTTTCTAGCTATATAGGGGAAATTCAGCAACAGGGGCACGCGATGACCTCACCTTATAACTCGGTTCAACAGCTCTGTTTAGCACTGCCACAGACCGAGGAAGTTGTATCTCACTCATTTCCTACCTTTAAGGTCGCGGGGAAAGCGTTTGCCTGTTACTCCCTCAATCATCATGGTGATGAAAAGGTTGCCTTGACCCTCAATATCGGTCTAGAAACCCAGCGTCAATTAGTGTTATCCGCGCCGACTCTGTTTTTTATACCCCCTTATAGCGGATCCAAAGGCTGGGTGGGTATTGAGCTGAATAGAGGTTTGCAATGGGACCGAGTAGCTGAGCTTGTATGTGAAGCATACACCCATGTGGCACCACTCAATCTATCGAAAAACTTATCGGTACCGTCATTTACCGCACCGGACGAGAGCCTTACTGCACAACAGATTAACCCGTTAAAAACGATTGAAAACCGCAAGTTTCTTGAGCGATTGAGAGCGCTTTGCTCAACTTACCCCGAGGTCGAAGAACTACATCAATTTGGCCATCCTGCCTTTAAAGCCGGAAAAAAAACCTTCGCAGTGGTGTATCTGATCGAAGGCTCACTAGCGTTACAACTGTGGATAGGGCTGGCAGCGCAGCAACCCTTGGTTAAAAGCGATAGCCGCTTTCGTGTACCGGCCTACGCCGGACACAATGGCTGGATAGACATGATTCCGGGCACTAATCCAAACTGGGATGAAATAATGGTGTTGTTGGAGACCAGCTACCGGCACTTCGCCCTCAAACGTATGTTGAGCGCTCTAAACCAGCGCCTGCGCTAAGCCCTGGCCGCGTCGCAAGCCTTCGACACAACCCAGTAATCCCGGTTGCGCCGTCCGCACGATGGCAAGAGGAGTATCCTCCATCATCGGCGCTAACCGCCCTTTATCATCGAAGCGCTGGCGCAAAAGGTTGCAGTCAAGTACGTCCAGCAGCTTCGGCACAATACCTCCCGATATATAGACCCCACCGGTAGCCCCTAGCACCAGGGCACTGTCCCCTGCGACCGAACCCAAAATAGCGCTAAAGTCGCGTATCGCCGCTAGACAGTATTTATCTCCCGCCCGGGCACCGGCGCTAACTTCCGCTGCTGGCAACTCCCGCTCCAGGCCCTCAATTTTGGCGTTAGCCCAGTATAGATTGGCCAACCCCATGCCCGAAAGCAACCGCTCTACCGATACTCGCTGGTAGCGTTGCCACAAAACTTCCAACAACTGAAATTCATGATGATCAACTGGGGCAAACGCGACGTGCCCCCCCTCAGAGGGCACTATGTTTCCGTTCTCCAGCATCGCCGACACGCCTAGACCGGTACCCGGGCCAAGCACTGCTTTGACCTGTGCCGTAGTCGATGGCCGTGACGAACCCAGCCATATCAGTTCGGCGGCGGGCAGTAGATCAATTGCTAGAATCTGGGCGTCGAAATCATTGATCACCTGTAGCGGTACCGCCATACTATGCTGTAGTTCAGCGCGACTGAAACACCAGTGATTATTGGGCAGATCGATTAGATCCCCCGCCACGACACCTGCTACAGCCAGACAAATAGCCGACACCGGGGGTAATTGAGCTGCCGCGATATAAGCACTGAGCGCGTCAGCGAGAAACGGGAAATCGGCACAGGGAAATACCTCCAGGCGCTGCAATACAGCACTACCGGCTTCGACATAGGCAAAGCGGGCGTTGGTGCCACCGATATCGGCGACGATTTGGACAGTAGAGCTCATTGTGATGGTTTTCTCTAGATACAGGAGAAGGCATTATCTACCATAATCTCGCTTAATTACTAGTTTTTCACTATAATCGCCAATCATTACTTAATTTTGTAATTGCGTTACTTCGATTTAGGGCGGGACAGGGCTATTATGTTAAACACGCTAAAGGCTCGGGCGGGCGGGCTCAGTAAGGCCGAGAACCGAATCGCCCAGACCATTCTCGCGGACCCCGAGGCAGTACTCACCATTGCCACCGGTGAATTAGCCAGACGTTCCTCCGTCAGCGATCCTATGATTTCTCGCTTCTGCCGCAGTCTCGGCTGCCCCAGTTTTCCGACCTTTAAGGTAGAATTGGCAAAGAGTCTGGCAGCAAAAACATCCTTTATCAGTGAAGCTGTATCGGCCGAAGACGATGTCGGCAGCTATATCGAGAAGCGCATCAATGCCAACCAAGCGGCGCTAGAGTATTTGCGTGGCGTTATCGACCGCAACATCATCTCCCAGGCGGTCGAGGCCCTGGCGAGCTCTGATCGTATCGAATTATTTGGTATGGGGGGCTCCGCAGCAATCGCCCGTGATGCTCAGCACAAGTTGTTTCGCATGGGGATTCCGACCCTGGTTTACGAGGATATGTTAATGCAGCGTATGGCAGCGGCTGCGGCGGGTCCCAAGACTACGGTATTGCTGTTTTCCTTTACCGGCCGCACCCAGGCGATGATCGAGATTGCACAGATCGTCAACGCCAGCGGAGCCAAATTAATCGCTATTACTAGCCCCGACTCTCCACTGGCACAGCTAGCCGACATTTGTATAAATTCCGGCAACGAATTGGAAGATACAACTATTTACGTGCCAATGACAATCCGCATAGTTATTCTCACTATCATCGATATCCTTGCCACCGGTCTCGCTCTGGCCCAGGGGCCCAAGATCGAACAGACGTTATTGCGGATAAAACACAGCCTGGAGGATACCCGCGTCGAATGATTCGAGTATCGGCCAAACCCTAGTCGTCAGACAATTCTACCCAGCGTTCCACACGCTGTTCCAGCTCGGTACTAACCTTGGCCAACTGCTGAACATGCGCGCTAGTAATCTCGTGGCTTTGCTGATAAAAATCAGCCGCCGCCGCTACCTGCTGTAGTTGTTGCTGCTGTTCTTCGAGGGACTCGATCAGTTCCGGTAGCTCTTTCAGTTCGCGCTGCTCCTTGTAGCTTAGCTTGCGCTTGTCTGTCGTTAGTGGTGCGGCTACTGGCGCCGGTTCCGGCGTCTGCACACTGGCTACCCGGCCGGTCAGTTTGTCGCTAAAGTCGAACTTCCCACCCTGGCGCAACCAATCCTGATAACCACCAACATACTCTATCACTTTGCCGTGGCCTTCGAAGGCTAGGGTGCCGGTAACAACATTGTCCATAAAATCACGGTCGTGGCTAACCAGTAATACCGTGCCCTTAAAGTCAACCAGTACCGACTCCAGCAATTCCAATGTTTCCACATCCAGGTCGTTAGTCGGTTCGTCCAGCACCAATATATTAGCTGGAGTACTGAACAGGCAGGCCAGTTGCACCCGATTACGCTCACCGCCAGACAGTGCTTTTAGTGGTGTTCTTGCACGTTCGGGTGCAAACAGGAAATTGCCAAGATAACTCAAAATATGGGTTGTCTTGCCATTGATAGTAATACTCTCACGCCCCTGCCCCACCGTGTCGACGATGGTCTTGTTGTCGTCGAGCTGGTCGCGCATCTGATCGTAGTAGGCAACTTCGAGCTTGGTGCCGAGCTTGACGGAGCCCTGGGTGGGTGCAAGCTCACCCAATAATATTCGAATTAAGGTGGTTTTCCCCACCCCATTGGGACCTAAAAGGCCTATTTTGTCCCCGCGAAGCACATTAAAATTGAGGTTTTCGAACAAGGGCTGGCCGTCAAAGGCAAAGCCCACCTGTTCTAATTCCGCAACCAGCTTACCCGAGGTGCGCCCTGCTTCCACCGCAATCTTGGCGCCACCGAGTACATTTCGTCGCTGGGAACGCTCATCGCGCAGTTTTTCCAGCGCTCTCACTCGACCTTCGTTGCGGGTGCGACGGGCCTTAATACCTTGACGAATCCATACTTCTTCTTGGGCTAGGCGTTTGTCGAATAACGCATTTTGCTGTTGCTCGACCTCTAACATATGCTCTCGCTCCACCAAAAAGCTGTCATAGCCGCACTGGAACATGGTTAGCTTGCCGCGATCGAGTTCGATAATCTTGGTTGACAGCCGCCGGGTCAGTGCACGATCGTGAGTGATAAACAGCACTGCCCCGTTGAAATCCAATAACTGTTTTTCCAGCCATTCGATGGTTTCTATATCAAGGTGGTTTGTAGGCTCGTCCAACAACAGTATATCTGGTGCTGTCACCAGGGCCTTAGCCAGGGCGACGCGCCTGCGCCAGCCACCCGATAGCGAGGACATAACTTTATCGCCCGGTAGGTCTAGCCTGCTGAGTACCTCATCGATACGCTGCTGCACATTCCAGCCGTCCTTCGCCTCGATCTCGTGCTGTAAATACTCTAATTTTTTAAGCGCAGCGTCGTCCATCGCGGTAGCGGCCAACTGATCGTAGTCTTCCAATAGCTGGGTTATGTTCGCCAGGCCCGAGGCCACCACCTGCAGTACGGTATCTTCGTTGGCTTTGGGCAGCTCTTGTTCCAGTCGCGAGACGACCAGCGAGGGCTTGCTCCATATGCTACCGCCGTCGGGCTGGATAACGCCCTCCATCAACTTCATCAGCGTGGACTTACCGGCACCATTACGCCCCACAAGGCATACCCTGTCACTTTTAAATAACTGAAAGTTAGCTTGATCGAGAATGACGTGGGGGCCAAAACTCAGTGCCAAATCGGTAACACGCATTAGCGGCATTGAACGTTCCTTATTACTGGAAAAACTGTTTGTAATTGTCGGGCAAACAAGAGACTATCGATTAAAGCTGCTGCCGATTGTGCAAGCCGGAGCCTGCCCAGTAAAAAAACGCCCAACGGTTGTACAGCGGATGCGCATTCTATCACTACCTGTCACTATTGCTAGCGCAGTTTAAATGGCCTCGAATGAGTCCGGTACAACATGCCACCAAGCGTAAGCCTATTACTATGATTAACCGCGTGACTTCAAATGGCACAATCCTTTCCCGCCACTCGCTGCGGCCTCTAGCTTTTACTCTACTGTGGTTGTCGACAGCGGTGCTAGCCCTCCCGGTAACACCCGTTAATGCAGCTCCACAGCTGCCTCAGCTCGCAAGCTCGCAAGCGGTAAAGTCACAGACCCCGGATTCGTCGTTATCGCCACAGCAACAACAGGCTCTGTATTTACAAACACTAAGTGCAATAAAAAAGGGACATAAAACCAATAGTAAAAAGGGAATGGTGCAGCTGCGGGATTACCCACTATACCCCTATTTGTTGCAGGCCCAGCTAATCAAGGGTCTTCGCAAACTGCCCTTCGAAAAAATTGACCCCTTTTTGGCGCAGTACGGCAGTACCGTAGCGGGCCAGCAACTGCGCCGCCGCTGGTTGTTGACGCTGGCAGGGAAAAAACGCTGGCAGGACTTTCTACAGTACTATCAAAGAGACATAGCCGGTAATGAGCTGAACTGTCTGCGCTTGGAGGCGCTACACCAAAGTGGCTTCAGTGCCTTGGCACTGAGCGAAACACCTACTTACTGGCTCAGTAAAAAGTCGATGCACGACAGTTGTGACCCAGCTTTTACCCGTTGGGAAAAGGCCGGGCTTAAGACCGACTCGCTGGTATGGCGGCGTATGCAACTCGCGCTAGGCGCTAGGAATAGCCTACTGGCTCGCTATCTTGGCAAGAACGCCTCTGCCGAACTCAAGCCTTACGCCCGGCGCTTGATCAGTGTACACCGCAACCCACGCCGCCTAACTACCACCGGCGATTTCACGGAGCAATCCTCATACAATCGGGATATTGTCAGTTATGGACTGCAGCGTCTCGCTGCGAGAGACTATCACCAGGCGAGTAAACTGTGGCAATATTATGCCGGTCAATTGCATTTTTCACCGTCACAACAGGGGGCAATTCGCGACAAAATAGCCCGCCAACTTATCGCCTCAGGCGAAGAAGAGGCCCTGGACTGGCTCATTGTTCACGACCCCAATGCAGAGGATGTTTACCTGTTGCAATGGCGTATACGTCTAGCACTGCGCCAGCAAAAATGGTCTCAATCACGGCTTTGGATATCACTCTTGCCCGATGCGGAAAGGACCTCGCCACGCTGGCGCTATTGGCTGGCCAGAACCCATAGACAACTCAATCTAGAGTCGAAAGAGGCGCATACACTACTGTCGCAGCTAGCGGTGGAGCGCAATTACTACGGCTTCTTAGCGGCAGATTTATTAGCCATTGACTACGGTTTTAATCACCAGCGAGAAACGATAGCCGCGGGTGATGATATTAGTCAACGGCCTGCCTTTCGGCGTTCGCAACAATTTTTATTACAGGAAAATTGGGTGGCCGCGCGACGGGAATGGAATTCTGCCATCGGCCTGCTCGATCAGACGCAATTGGTAGCGGCCACCGATCTAGCTCACCGCTGGCAATGGCACCAACAGGCCATACTGACAACTATAAAAGCCGATAAATGGAACGATTTGACCATTCGGTTTCCGTTGGCCTATCGACAACAAATGATAGGTTCTGCCACCGATGCGACCATTAGACCAGAGTGGATGTACGCTATCGCTCGTCAGGAGAGCGCCTTTGCCATCGACGCCTACTCTCCAGCTGGGGCTAGGGGACTGTTCCAGTTACTGCCTCGAACGGCGCGACTGGTGGCCAATACGATGGGGATAAGTTTTACCAAACAGGATTTGTTCCAAGCTGACAAAAATATTGCCCTTGGCAGCAATTACTTAAAACAGTTGTTAAGAGATTTCGAAGGCAATCATATTTTAGCGACTGCTGCCTACAATGCAGGGCCCCACCGGGTGCGTAAATGGTTGCGGCGCCAGCAACAAGCACTACCCCACGATATTTGGATCGAGACCTTGCCCTATCATGAAACGCGCAACTACGTACAAAATGTACTGGCTTTCTCGGTTATATACGGATACCGCCTGGGCTCAAATAGCCCACTAATCGGCAACCTTGAAAATACCATCGGTAGCGCCGGCCTCTAACTACAACTGTTTCCTAGAGACACAGGCGGATGCGATCCTGAACAGTATGGGCCAATAGGTCTGGTTGAAATTTGGACAAAAAGTCATCACAGCCTACCTTTTTCACCATGGCCTCGTTAAAACTGCCGCTCAGTGACGTATGCAAAATCACATAAAGATCTTTTAGTGCTGGGTCTTTACGAATTTCCGTGGTCAAACTATAGCCGTCCATCTCCGGCATTTCCGCATCGGTAATCACCAGTAACATCTTACTGGCGAAATCGTAGCCCTCCCCCTGTAACCGTTGTAGACGTCTCAAGCCTTTTAGGCCGTCGGTCTCGACCATTACATTGAGGCCCAACTGCAGTAGTGCGCTCTTAACTTGTCCTATTGCCACCGGAGAGTCGTCCACCAGCAATACGTCCATGCCCTGCGCTTTCTCAAACAAAGCTTGGTCTAAAACATCCTCAGAGATATGACTATCAAAACTGATGACGTCCGACAGCACCCGCTCGACATCAATAATCTCAACAATTTTTCCGTCAATATTGGTAATCGCCGTTAAAAAATGCCCGCGACCGGTGGCCTTAGGCGGTGCCAGCACATCCTCCCAGTTTAAATTGACAATGCGATCGACACTGCCGATAAGAAATGCCTGTATAGAACGATTGTACTCAGTAACGATAATATTGGCCGTTTCATCCTGGACAATCGGGCTTCGCCCGATCGCCTGGCTGAGATCAATTACCGATATGGTATTGCCCCTAACCGTGGTGACACCAGCGACCACCGGATTGCTTTGCGGTAACAAATTTAATTTTGGCAGCTGCAAAACCTCTTGTATCTTGAAAACGTTCATGGCGAATAGCTGGGAACCTTTTAAACGGAACGTTAGTAACTCCAAGCGGTTTTCACCGACTAGCTTAGTGCGCTGATCAATACTATCTAATAAATTTGCCATTGTGTGTAGCGACTCCTTAGGCTTAATAGCACCGTTATTAATCGGGCCTATTTTTGTTATTCAATTATAGTTGTCTTGCCGCAGATGACCAAATATACCGTAAAATAGTCGCCGTTGTCGCCGCTGTATCGGCAACGCTAAACTAAAATCGCCAAGTAACGTTGACATAACACCCGGGAACAGAATAATGAACGAACATAACAATAAGACCGAGCCAGCGCTGAAGCTTGTCGATATCGGCGCCAATCTGGCCAGCAGCGCCTTTCAGCGAGATTTGCCTCAAGTGTTAGAACGGGCCAGAGCCGCGGGCGTTACTCAATTAGTGGTTACCGGTACTAGTGTGGCGCAGAGCCGCGCAGCGCAACTATTGACGGTACAATACCCTAACACTCTATATTCCACCGCTGGCATACACCCACACGACGCTGCAGATTGTACTAACGACAGCCTCCTGGTCTTGCGTGAACTGGCGGCAAAACCGGCGGTTAAAGCCATCGGCGAATGCGGCCTGGATTTCAACCGCAACATTGCTAGCGAACAACAACAGATAACGGCCTTTGAAGTACAGATTGAGCTGGCTATAGAATTAAAAATGCCTCTTTTTCTACACGAGCGCGATGCGTTTAAAACCCAACGTGATATTCTCGCTCACTACAGGGACGACTTAGATGATATTGTTATTCACTGCTTTACCGGCGAAAAACACCAAGCCTTTAGCTATTTAGATATCGACTGCCATATTGGTATAACCGGCTGGATTTGCGATCCTCGCAGGGGCTACCACCTGCATGATTTTGTCGGCGACATTCCATTAAATCGACTGATGATTGAGTCCGACGCACCCTATCTCCTACCCCGAGTGACACCCAAGCTGAAATTGGAGAAGAGCGGTCGCAATGAGCCCTGCACCCTGCCTCATGTACTGAAGTCCATAGCCGATCACAGCGGTCGATCCATGGGCGAAGTAGCCACACAGACCCGTCGCAACGCCATCAATTTTTTTCGGCTGAATCAGCCTACAGAATAATTATGCTAAGAAACCCAATAAACTATTGGCATCAAATGGCCACCCCAACTCGGCACCGGTATCCGCCCGTACAAGCACCGGAATACGTAGGCCGTAGGACTCGATCAATGTGTTGGACTCACTGATATCGATAGCCTGCAGTTCCAAACCCTGGTTCAACAGAGGTTCAATCATTACCAGCGCCTGCTCGCAGAGATGACAGTCTAGGGTTGTGTATAAAATGATCGAATTCATAAAAATAGGGTACGTAGGGGTTAAAAGCAGCGGTTAATGTACTCCCCCAGCAGGGCTGCCGAGGAAGTGTGGGGAGACTGTTACCGATCGAAGCCGTTACAGGTCGTAGCCGCGCTCGTTGTGGGAAACCACGTCGAGGCCTTCAGTTTCTTCATCATCGCTAACGCGTAAACCGACTACGACTTCTATCAGTTTCAACAGCACGTAGGTAACCAGCGCGGTGTAGGCGATTGTGGCGATGATACCGGTAGCCTGAACCCCTAACTGGGCACCAATAGTAACGCCCTCAGCAAGACCTTGGCCACTGAACAAGCCCAGCTCGGAACTGGCGAATATGCCTACCATAAACGTACCGAGGATACCGCCGACACCGTGCACCGGAAATACATCGAGGGAGTCGTCTATTTTCAGCACCTGTTTAATCGTCAGGGTGGCGTAAAAACAAACCAGTCCCGCACTGCAACCGATAACCAGCGCACCAGCGGGGCCTACAAAACCCGAAGCCGGAGTGATTGTTCCCAGGCCCGCAACTAAGCCGGTAACCGCACCCAAGGCACTGGGTTTGCCGAACTTAACCCACTCAATTGTCAGCCAGGTTAAGGCCCCTGCGGCGGCAGATAAGTGCGTCACTAGCATCGCCATACCGGCATCACCGTTGGCGGCCAGAGCACTACCGGCGTTAAAACCAAACCAACCCACCCACAACATACCGGCACCGGTAATGGTCATGGTCATGTTGTGAGGAGGCATCGCGGTTTCGCCAAAGCCTTTACGCTTGCCGATTACCAGCGCGGCAACCAGCGCCGCGACACCAGCAGTTATATGTACAACGGTACCGCCAGCGAAATCGAGCAGTCCCATCTCTCCCAGCCAGCCGCCACCCCAAACCCAATGGGTAATGGGCACATATACCGCTAATAACCACAGTGACGAAAACAACAGTACCGCAGAAAACTTGGTGCGCTCGGCATAGCCACCGATAATTAGCGCCGGGGTGATAATAGCAAACGTCATTTGGAACATGACAAAAACGGTTTCTGGTAGATCACCACTAACCGAGTCTTCGGTTACACCCGCCAAGAAAGCCTTGCTTAAGTCGCCGATAAAGGCCGAGCCCTCTCCAAAGGCGAGACTATAACCCACTGCAAACCACAATATAGAGGCTACACAGGCGATTGCGAAACATTGCATCAAGATACTGAGTACGTTTTTCGAGCGAACTAAACCACCGTAAAAAAGCGCCAGACCCGGCAGCGTCATAAATAACACCAGAGCAGTGGAGGTCAGTATCCATGAGGTATTAGCCGCATCGACTACCCCCTCGGCCATAGCCAGTGGCGACAAGGCCATGGCCCCGGCAGCTAGAGAGAAGCGCGGTAACGTTTTGAGCATAAATAAATCCCTATATAACCTAACGACAATTTAACATTTATTGTTAAAAATCATAGAGCTATGAACTTTAGTTGATGTTAATGATACGTATAGCAAAAGTGATGATAGATTATAACGCCTTGACAGCGACGATCAACGTCTATTTCCCTGTGCTAGCCGTTGCAATAAAACGATGTCGTCACGACGATAAGCTCAAGCCAATATTGCTATACTCAAACTGAGCACAATATTCTTTTAACGCCTTAATGGTAGCGCCACGGTTCATCCCCGAATTCAGTACACCCAGGGCCCCGTCGATATAGTCCTCGTTGAGCTGGTGTAGCTCATGGGTGCTGCCTTCCTCTATCTCTTCGCCAACCAGGTCCAAATAGGCGGCGATAGTAGACCGGGACAAGGTCAATACTGCGGTAATTTCCTCACTGTCCCATTTGTGACAGGCGCTGAGCAGTGAACTCAAAGCAGTAACCGCATCGAGAGCGGGCCATACCCCGTACATATCATAGTGTTTCGGGTCCGGATTTAGCGGGTCTAGCTTTAACTGCTGCTTCTCAAAATCAATTTTACTGTTGTTGCCAGTGGAATATTCCCATACCAACGCCAGTATAGCGCTGTATTTTTTGCTATCGGCGAAGCGAGTCAACTCGCAAAAAAGCGCGTAATTTGGCAGCATTTTGGCGACCGCCGCCGCGCCTAACGCTATTTGCTGCCATTCGGACAGGGATTCTTGCCCTTGCGTTAGTTTTTTCATCATAAGCGTGACTCTAATTTCGGTAATTAATGCAAAGTAATCTATACTACAAAACTGATATTAATTGTTTTTAATAGATCCGTCGCAATTTTAACTAAGTAGTTATATATGGCAATAACAAAACTGGAATTACTTAAATTCTACAAATCAAAAACCGTCTTGATTATTGACGACTACCCCGATATGCGGGGCTCGATTAGACGAATGGTCGAGAATTTTGGGGTACGTCAGGTCGACACCGCCTCCAATGGCGAAGAGGCGATCAAAAAATGTGCTGACTTGGCCTACGATATTATACTGGCCGATTATAACTTGGGTGATAATAAAAATGGCCAACAGATCCTCGAGGAGTTGCGTTTTAAGAACCTGTTAAAAAACACCAGCGTGTACATGATGATTACTGCAGAGACCACCAAGGATATGGTATTTGGTGCGCTGGAATACCAGCCCGACGATTATTTAACCAAGCCTTTTACTCAGGCGGTATTAGAAAAGCGACTGGACCGCCTTATTGTCGAGAAAGAGGCGCTGTACGAAATCAACAATGCCATCGACGCCAACAATTTAGACAAGGCTATAGCCCTGTGTCAGCAGCGCATCAACTTTCACGACAAATACGAACACCGATGTTATCGTATTATGGGCAGCTGCCTATTTAAAAAGCAAAAGTACGGCAAGGCCAAGCAAATTTACCAGCATATTGTCAGTGAGCGAGACCTGGAGTGGGCCAATATTGGCCTGGGGAAATCAATGATTGCCCTGGACGAACTGGACGACGCCGAAGTACTGTTTGGCAAGCTTATCGATAGTGGGAGCCTGTGCCTGGAGGTCTACGACTGCATGGCGGACATTAGCAATCGTAAGGGGGATGCTGAATCTGCGCAAAAATTGTTAGAACATGCAATAGAACTCTCTCCCAATGCTATTCTCAGACAGCAGGCGCTGGCAGAAATCAGTGAAGACAACCACAACTGGGAACAGGCAGAAAAATCGCGACGCAAGATCATTAAGCTAGGTAACAACTCCGTATACGAATCACCGGAACTCCATTTTAATCTGGCCAGAACGATCACTGCCGAAATGGAGTACAACGAGGCCCCAGAAAAACGTATTAAGGATGTCGACGAAGTATTTAGGAAGATGAAACGTAAATACAAAGACGAAAATACGGCCCTACAGGCGGATATTATTGGCGCCAACGCTGTTGCCAAGACCGGCGACAGCGAGCGGTCAAAAACCCTCGTTGAAGATGTTCAAAAACGTATCGACAACGCGATCAGCCCCTCTGCCAAGCTTATGCTGGACATGGTAGAGACCTACAACTCGACGGGTAATCGCGAAAAGGCCAAAGATCTGCTCAAAAAGCTGGCCAAAACCTACGAAAACAACGAAGAGGTCAGCGAGGCGATTGATCGACTGTCTGATGAACCGCTAAGCGCCAAGGGTAAGCAGAAGGCGGTCGATCTCAACAATGCTGGCAAACAGCTGTTTACCGACAAGGAATACAGTAAAGCCATTTCGTTATTCAGCCAGGCGCTAAAACACTACCCCAACAATATGGGCCTCAATCTCAACTTAATGCTGGCGTTGGTACGGGAGATGACCAGCGCTGGAGTGACTTCAACTATGCTGGATCGCTGTAGTGTGGCTAAGGAAAAACTGTCGCATCTAACCGAAGACAACGCACTATTCGATCGCTACAAAGTGCTAGGTGATCACTACAACAAGCTGCGCAGCACATTTCAAACGCAGAGTACCGACTAATATGTCAACGTCAGATCCCAACAACGCGGGGACTATCGATTTTTCGATGCTGCTCGCCTCCTCTGTTCACGATATAAAAAATTCACTGGGCATGTTGCTAACCTCCCTTGACGAGGTCATCGATATCAGTGTTGAAGATCGACCGGAACAACGTAAGAACTACAGTATTTTACGCGGCGAGGCTTCGCGAATTAATAACGCTCTTATCTATTTATTGGGGCTCTACCGGCTACAGAGTGATCAGCTAAATATTAATCTCAGCGAAATCTATGTAGCCGATTTCCTGGAGGAGCAAGTAGCGAGCCAGCAGCTACTGTTTGACATAAATGCCATCGATGTCACCGTCGAGTGCGATGACAACCTCACAGGTTTTTTTGACGAAAATTTAATTGCCGGGGTGATTAACAATATTTTAGTCAATGGTGCCAAGTACACCCGGGACAGTATTGTGATTCGCGGCTGGGAACAAAACCAGACCCTGCAAATTTCAATTAGCGACAACGGCGAGGGCTACCCCCAGGAGTTACTCGATAAATTGAGCAATAGTGGCCGAGGTATCGACTTTACCAGTGGTAGTACAAATCTCGGCCTGTTCTTTTCGCAAGAGATCGCTGCACTGCATCGCTGTCGTGGCGAGCAGGGTTGTATTTCCTTGACTAACAGCGAGCTGGGCGGGTGTTTTACCCTAAGTCTGCCCTAATTTTTCGGTGTAGTAGCTCGTATTACGTAAAAATAGACGTTCAAAATTCGCCCGTGTAATCGCCGCTATCTCCTCTAGTGTTACCCCGTGTAGCTGCGCCAGACACTCGGCCACCTCAACCACATACTGGGGCTCGTTGCTCTTGCCGCGGAAGGGCACCGGTGCTAGATAGGGGGAGTCGGTTTCAATTAGCAGCCTGTCCAAAGGCACTTTTTTCGCTACTTGACGCAATGCATCGGCGTTGTTGAAAGTCAGAATTCCTGAAAAAGAGATAAAATAATTCATTTCGATCGCCTTACAGGCCATATCCCACCCTTCAGTAAAGCAGTGTAATACCCCTCCCCGTTCGCTGTCACCGTACTCGGCAATTAACGTCAGCGTATCCTGTTGTGCCTCCCGAGTATGCACAATGACCGGTTTCTCCAGCTTCGCTGCGAGCTGCAAGTGTTGCCGAAAACTCTCCCGTTGCACCGTTGCACTGTCATTGCTGTAAAAATAATCCAGCCCGGTTTCACCAATAGCGACAACCTTGTCGCTAGAAGCTAAGCGCGTCAAAACACTCCAGGGGTCATCATTGGGATCCAAGTTTTCCACATCCATAGGATGAATACCCACCGACGCATAGACATGTTCATAGGTCTGGGCGATCTCCACAACTCGGTTCGCATTAGCCAAATTAATACCAACACACAGCAGGCTACTAACCTGTCGCGCTCTGGCGGCGGCTATAGCGCCGTCGAGGCCTGTGTCATAGGCGGCAAGATCTAGACGGTCTAGATGACAGTGGGAATCGACAAACATGGGCGGCCTTATACGAGATCGCAGGTACCGGTAACGGCAATAAAGAGAATGAGATAGAAGCCCTACACCACTTACATGGTGTGGGTCGGGCGGTCTGACTCGAGAGAGCCAGCGAGATAATTTTCGATCTTGGAATTGGCAGTTTTATCCTGGCCGTTAAACTGTACGCCTATACCCGCAGCCCGGTTGCCCTGGGCACCACGAGGTGTCACCCAGACGACTTTACCCGCCACCGGAATTTTTTCCTGCTCATCCATCAGATTGAGTAACATAAACACTTCATCATTTAACTTATACGGCTTATTGGTGGGTATAAACAGGCCCCCATTGATCAAGTAGGGCATATAAGCGGCGTACAGAACCGCCTTGTCTTTGATTGTCAGGGACAATATGCCGTTTCTAGGTGCTTGTGACGCATTGGCCGTATTCATGCAGGTGCCCTCTCAGGTGTACAAATTGAAATAATCTGACCAACCGGACTACTAAGGATAGCGGCTCATGGCGAGAAGCACCAATACTATTTTTAGCGGCGCCCGTTTGTTGAGGTTAATAATTCGCAACAATTGAACAGCAGTACCTCCAAGGCCAGCTGAGGGTTGGGATTATGACCACTTTTTAGCTGGTTTCGTAGCGTTAATACCTGATCACTGAGATGAAATAGTTGCCTATTGTCACAGCCTGCGGCAACCCTGTGCCAACTCGGATCCAATGTCGCACCGGCCATATTGAATTGAATGAGTAGGCACAACTGACGATTAATCCATTCCAATGTGTCGGCCAATGTATATTGTTTCCACTTCTGCGCTAGTGCAATGGTATTGCCGGCTCCACCGAGTAATTCAAGAAAGTCATGGGCCATCTGCGTATGCAGCTGCAAGGTATTACTCTCGACTCGTTCCAAGGCCGTCAGCGGCTGCCCCCCAGCATCACTTAACAATGCCTCAGCGGAAACAGTAGACGGGACTCGATCCGACAACCACTTCAGAGCAACCGTTGGCGCCGGTGTAGGGAAGCTGACCTGCTGGCAGCGAGACCGAATGGTAGGCAGCAACCGGCTCGGTGAATCGGTAATCAACAAAATTAGTGTCCCCGCCGCTGGCTCTTCCAAGTTTTTAAGCAAGGCATTAGCGGCATTGCTATTCATATTTTCCGCCGGTGACAATATCGCAACTTTGTAGCCCCCCTGCTGGGATGTCTGGCTAAGATACTCCACCAGTTGCCGAATTTGATCAACTTTGAGTTGCTTGCCCGGCTCATCGGGTACCAATAGCTTTAAGTCGGGGTGGGTATGAGCGAGATTTAATTGGCATTGACTACAGCGATTACAGGCAACCCCGTCAACAGGGGACAGGCACAGTAGATAATGGGCCAGCGCCTCGGCAAAACGGCCTTTACCAATGCCGGGCAGACCACTCAATAACAACGCGTGCGGCAGCGTGTTGCGACTGTGCAAACCAGTAATCTGCTGCCACTGCGAAAACTGCCAGGGCAAACTGGCGGCGAGGGTTGTTTCACTCTGATTCATCGTATTCTCATTGTCGGTGGAGCCAAGCATTTTACCGTGCAAAATTCAGGCAGTGACAGCGGCAATAATCTCGCGCAATACCTGCGACAGCTCCACTTGCACCTGAGCCAACGGCTTACTGGCATCAAGTACACGGTAGCGGTGATCATTGTCTTTGGCCATGGCTAAATAACTGCCGCGCACCCGCTCGAAGAAGGCTTGTTGCTCGCGTTCCATGCGATCGAGCTCGCCGCGTTTGTCAGCCCTGGCCATACCGACCGCAACGGGAGCATCAAATAATAGGGTGTAGTCCGGTCGCAACGAACCTTGCACCCACTGTTCAAGATCGGCAATTTTTTGCCTGGCAATACCCCTGCCGCCGCCTTGATAGGCATAGGAACAATCGGTAAAGCGGTCGCAAATAACCGTGATACCACTACTCAATGCCGGTTCAATCACCTCCGCTATATGCTGTGCTCGGCTCGCAAACATGAGTAAAAGCTCGGTGTTTTCTGCCACGGATTCGTCTCGAGGGCTTAGTAACAACGCTCTTATATCCTCTGCCAGGGGCGTGCCTCCCGGCTCTCGGGTCAGCCGATAGGCAATGCCCTCACGCTCAAACATTGAGGCAATATAGCTAATGTTGGTCGATTTTCCTACGCCCTCCCCACCCTCTACAGTGATAAAGAGACCGCGCTTTTTTTTTGTCATACATTAACCCTTGGTGTGTGCTTTCGGGGCTGAGCTATAATCTTTTCGACGCTGCCGAATCTGGTACTTTTGTACCGCGGCCCGGTGTTGCTCTAGGGTGTCAGAAAAATAGTGACTGCCATCTCCTTTGGCGACAAAATACAGCGCAGCACCGGGCTCGGGGTGCAGTGCCGCTCGTATCGCCTCTAGACCCGCTAGGGCAATAGGGCTTGGCGGCAGTCCGTGGTGGCGATAGGTATTATAGGGATTGCTGCGGTCTTTTAAATGCCGGCTGCGCAAATTGCCATCAAAGCTCGCGCCCAGTCCATAAATAACGGTGGGATCGGTCTGCAGGCGCATTCCCCGTCGCAGGCGGCGAATAAATACCCCGGCGATCTTAGCTCGCTCACTGGCAGCACCGGTCTCCTTCTCGACTAGCGATGCCATAATCAGAGCCTGATAGGCATTATCATAAGGTAAATTGGGTGCCCGCCGCCGCCATTCCCGCGCCAATACCTGCGCCCGTTTCTGATAGGCCCGACGCAGGATATCACTGTCACTAGTACTGGCATCAAAGCGGTAGGTATCCGGGAACAGCAATCCTTCCAAAGAGTTCATCGACCCGGCCCCGGCAAGGGCAGGTTTGAGGGCCGCGAGCGCTTGCTCCGTCGGCAACAGCTGTTGAAGCTCGCTGTGGGTTCGTAGCGATTGCAGTACTTGAGCAAGCGTCCAGCCCTCAACTAAGGTCAGCTGATAGTATTTCACTTCCCCACGTTGCAATTTCTGTAGCAGTTGTAGTGGTGTTGTGCCCCTTTGCAGGACATAGTCACCGGCTTTGACCGACAGCCCCTTAGCCTGCAACCGATTGTAGGCCAGTAGTAACGCCGGATAACGTAGCATACCGCGCTGCTGCAACTTGTAGGCCAATGAGCTCAGCGAGCCACCCTGAGGCAGGCTGATGTCGACTGTGGCGCCACTAATATTTAGCGGAGAGTGCAGGTAATGGTTAATCGCGTAACCGCCGGCACCGACTAACACAGCCAGTATCAGCACTGAAGCAGCGAGCAGATGGCGAAAACGTATATTCATGGCATGCTCAAGGGTTGCGACGCGTTGCCGCTACTTGCCGACAGGCTTTGGATGCACTGCTGCAGTCGCCGCGTTACAGGGCCTACCGCCAAACGGCGCCGATCGAGCTTAATCACTGGCCAGATACCAATGACACTGTTGCAGACAAATAGCTCATCGGCACTGTGTAATCTATCAGGCAATACAGGCTCAACGCAGACTTTCAGGTTTAGCGCCTCGGCACAGTGATTGATAATAACACTTCGAATAATACCTGCCACCCCACTACCACTCAAATCAGGAGTGTAAACTGTGCCGCGCTCAACCAGGAAAACATTGGACATAGTACCTTCAATCAGCTGCCCGGCACTATCGAATAGTAGACCCTCGGCAATCGAGGGATCGGACCATTCTGCCCGAGCCAGTACATTTTCCAACCGGTTTAAGTGTTTAACTCCTGCCAGCAGCGGATTGATCGACATCGGCGTCTGGCAGCTGCGTACAGCTACACCCTGTAATTGTTGTGGGCGGGGGTCAGTCAGTGCGGTTGACAAAGTCACAATACGGCGGGCTGTCTGGGTGGTGTCCGGCCGGTAGCCCCGGGTAGTGCCGCCGCGAGTTAACACTATTTTCAGTATTGCTGGCCGCTCTAGCAACATCCCCAGCACCAATTCCAGCTCCTGTTCTAACAACCCTGCATGATAGCTAATAGCCAAGCGTTGACAGCCCTGCTGAAGGCGCTGTAAATGTTGTCGATAGAACTGCGGGCCCTGATGATCGACTCGCATTGTTTCAAACAACCCGTCGCCGTAACTCAAACCACGGTCAGTGACCGGAATCGAATCGGCTGCGACGCCGTCGATTAGGGTGACGGCTTCAATGCTGGGGCCCTGAATTGCCATTACATCAACTTGGACGAGTAAATAACAAGCTGCCGTTAGTACCGCCAAAACCGAAGGAGTTGGACAACGCATAACGCATCGACATAGCTTGTGCGTGGTGCGGTACGTAGTTTAGGCCACAGCCCTCTTGCGGATTGTGCAAATTAATGGTCGGCGGCGCCACCTGATCTCGCAATGCCAAAATCGATAGAATAGCCTCTACAGAGCCCGATGCCCCCAATAAATGGCCGATCATTGATTTAGTTGAACTGACTGCCAACCGTCCGGCACTATCGCCAAAAACCGACTCAATCGCCCGGCTCTCGGCAATATCACCAGCCGGAGTTGAGGTGCCGTGGGCATTGATATAATCCACCTGGTCGGTATTGATTGCCGCATCTTTAACCGCGTTGCGCATTGCCGCTGCCGCGCCACGCCCATCCTCGGGTGGCGATGTCATGTGATAGGCATCACCACTCATACCAAAGCCAATTAATTCCGCAACGATATTGGCCCCTCGAGATTTGGCAAATTCGTACTCCTCTAATACCAGCATGCCGGCACCATCAGACAGCACAAAACCGTCTCTATCGCGATCCCAGGGACGACTGGCCGCCTGTGGATCTTCGTTACGAGTGGACAGTGCTCTAGCTGCGGCGAAACCACCGAGCCCTAGTGGCGTCGAGGACATCTCAGCGCCCCCGGTTACCATTGCGTCGGCATCGCCATAGGCAATCATCCTGGCTGCAAAGCCTATATTGTGAGTTCCGGTGGTACACGCTGTAGTAATGGCGACGTTGGGTCCTTGTAGACCGTATTTAATCGACAGGTTGCCGGCTATCATGTTGATAATGGCTCCGGGAACAAAAAACGGCGATATCCTCCGTGGTCCCTTACTCGCTAATAAACTGTGATTTGTCTCGATAAGGCCCAGTCCGCCGATGCCGGAGCCAATAGCAGCGCCGATGCGATGAGCGTTTTCGTCAGTGACCTCTAAACCTGAATTTTCAAAGGCTTGAATCCCTGCGACCATGCCGTACTGAATAAAGGTATCCATTTTTCTGGCGTCTTTCGCAGACATAAATGCCGTCACATCTAAGTCCTTAATAGAGCCGCCAAAGCGTGTGGTATAAGCAGATACGTCGAAGTGCTCAATCTCGGCGATACCGCTGCGGCCCTGTAAAATACCCTCCCAGGTAGAACTTACGTCATTCCCTAGCGGGGTCACCATACCCATACCGGTTACCACAACTCTACGCTTTGACATTGTTTTTATCTCCTAACATATGAGGTTGTCGCCACCATGTAATTAAATGTAATAACACAGGCCAGAAACAAAAAAAGCCGCCCTGCTCTCGCAGAAACGACTTTATAACATTCTATTCGCGACGTGGCGATTTAGCCAAGATTTGCGTTTACGTAGTCGATAGCCAGTTGAACAGTAGTAATCGACTCGGCTTCTTCATCAGGAATTTCGGTCTCAAATTCTTCTTCGAGAGCCATTACCAGTTCAACGGTGTCCAGTGAATCTGCGCCCAGGTCTTCAACAAAAGAGGCGGATGTCTGCACTTCGTCCTCTTTAACACCTAGTTGTTCTGCGACAATTTTTTTAACGCGATCTTCAATGCTACTCATAGTCTTTTTCGACTCCTAAAAGTAAATGGATATAGTTAGGCAATATCCCTATAAACGCCTAATTAGCGTGCCACAAAACTAGGCACGATAATCAGGAGGCTCAATACTATACACCCGGTGATTTCGCGGGCATTTTACTTGATTTTATCAAGCTTGTAACAGGTTTTTAGTTATCTGGCTGATAAAATATATAAAAACATCTAAATACAGTGACTTAAGACATATACATGCCACCGTTAACATGAATAGTTTCGCCGGTAATATAACCGCCACTGTCACCGGCTAAAAACGCGACCACTGCGGCAACCTCCTCGGGCTGGCCCAGGCGAGATAGAGATATTTGTGCCAGCATTTGCGCCTTATTGTCCTCTGACAGACCTTTGGTCATATCAGTGTCGATAAATCCAGGCGCGACACAGTTAACAGTGACATTACGCGAACCGAGCTCGCGAGCCAGGGAGCGGGAAAAACCTTCCATTCCAGCCTTGCTGGCGGCGTAATTAGTCTGGCCGCCGTTGCCCATCGCCGCTACCACCGAGCTAATATTAATGACTCTACCCCAGCGGGCCTTCGTCATACCCCTGGCGCAGGCCTTAGCCAGTCGGTAGATAGAGCCTAGGTTGGTAGACAATACGTCTTCCCACTCGTTCTCTTTCATCCGCATAAGCAGGTTATCTTTGGTAATACCGGCGTTATTGACCAGCACTAATGGCGCACCGTAGCGTTCGGTGATAGCCGCCATCACTGCCGCAACAGACTCTGGCTCGGTGACATTCAGAACCATGCCCTCCCCTTTTAGAGCCTCCGTAGTAAGGTAGGCGCTGATATTGGCCGCGCCCTCGACGGTAGTGGCAGTACCGACTACCGTATAACCGTTGCTGGCCAAAGCCAGTGCTATGGCTTTACCTATACCTCGGCTGGCACCGGTAATAAGTGCAACTTTATCTGTCATGCTAATTCCTCTATCGTAAATGTACTGCGGCCAATAGTACTGTTCAATCACTGACCGCGCTGACTAGGGATTATTGCCCGGCCAATGCTTTTTCGAGCCCGTCGACGCTATCGATGTTGAACGTAATAAGAGGCTTGTGAATGCGCTTGCTCAACCCACTCAACACTTTCCCGGGCCCGCATTCAAGCGTCTGCTCGACACCGTTATCAAGCATGGTTTGCATACAGCCCACCCAATTGACAGGGCTGGATATCTGTTGCACCAGTAGCTGTTTGATGGCTTCCGGGTCACTCTCGGTACTCGCATTAACATTGTGCACTACCGGCACCGCTGGACTGACCAGCTTGAGGGAGTCGATTTTCTCAGCCAATTTCTCGCCGGCTGGCCGCATCAATGACGTATGGAACGGTGCGCTCACTGGCAAGCCTATAGCTCGCTTAGCACCGGCCTCTTTTAGACGCTCAATGGCCAGATCGACCGCCGCAACTTTTCCAGCTATAACCACCTGACCTGGAGAGTTAAAATTGACCGCTTCGGCACCGGTATCGGCGCATATCTCGGTGATAACAGCATCGTCCAAACCCAATACAGCCGCCATCGCGCCCTCACCAACGGGCACTGCTGTTTGCATAAACCGGCCCCGGTCTCTGACCAGGGTAACGGCGTCACTAAATGCCATACAATCCGCGCACACCAACGCAGAGAATTCACCCAAGCTGTGGCCCGCCATAAACGCTGGGACTACACCGTTATTTTGTTGCCACACGCGCCATAACGCAACACTGGCGGTGAGTAACAATGGCTGGGTATGCTCAGTTAAATTAAGTTGCTCTTGCTCTCCATTTTGCACCATATCCCACATATCGTAGCTAATGGCCTGCGAAGCTTCAGCAAACGTCTGCTTTATTAGCGGAAATGCTTCGGCGATTTCGGCGAGCATGCCCACTTTTTGCGAGCCCTGACCGGGAAATACTAGGGCGAGTGTGTTCTCTGTCATGATGGGGATGATCCTCTATGGGTAATTTACTGCTACTTCAATCTAGGGGTGATAGCTCACGCTGCTGGTGATGCGGTGAACACAATGTTAATTATTTTCGGTAATTATACGATTCAATGAGGTGAAATGCACAAAGAAAACGGCAATTATTATTTAGAGAGCTGATTACTAATCCGTAATAGTATATCGCCATCGACTTCGACTTTTGCCAATTCAATAGCGCGCAAAAAACTATCGACTGTGCTGTTGCCATGGCTTTTAACGACAATACCTGCGAGACCTAAAAAAGTGGCCCCACTGTGACGTTGGGGGTCTACCGATGCCTGCAGACGCCGAAGAATGGGGCTCACCAACAGCCCTGCTAAACGGGTGAACCATGTCCTCTGGAACTCCCTACGCAGCGACTTGCCAATATAGTTGGCGGCGCCCTCCGCCGATTTCAGCGCAATATTACCGGTAAAGCCATCGCATACAACCACCTCGGCGGAGCCGTCGAATAGTTGGTCAGCCTCGATAAAGCCGTAGTAATTAATGGCCGCGTCAGCGGCTACTAATTCCGACGCTACCCGCACTTGTTGATTTCCCTTGTGGCCCTCTGATCCAATATTAAGTAGTGCCACTGAGGGTCGTTCGATGCCGTCCTTAACCGCACACAGAGCGCTACCCATAAGTGCAAACTGATGCAACTGTGCCGGACTGCTGTCGACATTGGCACCGAGATCGAGCAGATAACAGTGTCGATCCCCAGAAGGCAATGCCGAGCAAATGGCTGGTCGCTCGATACCGGGCAGAGTCTTGATAAGAAAGCAGCCTAGCGCCAACAGCGCCCCGGTATTTCCCGAACTGACCACTGCATCCACAACACCGTCCCGGAGCAACTCCATGGCTAATCGTACCGACGAATTGGGCTTGTGGCGTAGCGCAGAGGAAGGACTATCTGACATGGTAACAACTTCTGTGGCGTGTACCATAAAAAGCCTGTTCTGGCGGCTTAAAGTGTTAAGAAGTGTAGGGTCGATTAGTGATTCGAGGGTGCTCTGGTCACCGACTAGGGTCAGCTCAAGAGAGGGGAAAAGTGAAAATGCCTGCAACGCAGCGGCTACAGCAACGTGGGGACCGAAGTCCCCACCCATGCAATCTATAGCAATGCGAGTTCGCGAAGCCATACAAAGAACCCTATAGTCGCAATAATAACGACTACGAGTTTCTTAATCGTCGTCTTGTACCTGTACCACTTTGTTGCCACGGTAAAAACCGTCAGCAGTTACATGGTGACGGCGATGAGTCTCACCACTGGTTGAATCGACTGACAGAGTTGGAGCAGTCAGTGAATCATGTGAACGGCGTTGACCACGACGTGATCGGGTTACTTTACTTTTTTGGACAGCCATGGCTGAAACTCCTCGCTAAACGTGCTTGTTACAATAAACTAAATATGTGTTGCTGGCGGTAAATACTGCGGTGCTAGCATACCCCGCTACGACTCTTTCTTATCCTCTTTTAGACTCGCTAAAGCCTTAAAAGGATTTTGTTTCAATTCGCCCTTGGCCTCGGCCTCGGCCAAACGTTGCTTCACTAGTGGATCGGTACTAGAGTAGCCAATCACTTGTTTACACTCATCTGCCTTATGATAGTTTACATAGGGCAGACCGAGTAACAACTCTTCCGATACCAGATCCGCTACATTGACCAGCTCTTCACCTACAATAAGCGGTTCTAGCGACTTTGGTAGCCGTTCAGCATCATCTTCGGACCAGACGATAGCCAATTCAAACTGCGTATCAATTTCAACAGCCATTGGCTCCAAGCAGCGCTGGCAAAAAACTGTCACCGAACCGGTCAGGTGGCCATCAATACGTCGAAAACGCTGCTCATCCCGATAGAACGACAATTTTACTGCAATTGTACCCTCTTCTTCAGCCAGTAAATCGACAACTCGGGGCAAACTTGACAGCGGTGCATCAGCGCTAATTTCAGCGCCTTTGACCGTCAATTTGCGTACGTCTAATTGACTTGGCAGAGGAGGGTTCAACATAAGCGCGCAATAATAGGGCCCAACAGAGGGGCTGTCAAAGAAAATAACGACCTTTTCGGTAAATTTCGTAGGAAAAACAGAGACTTCTTCCTATAATCGCGACTTTTAGGCTAAATTGACACTATGCAAGCCATTGTACTCGCTTCGAGCTCCCCGTATCGCCGTCAGCTGCTGGAAAAATTACAGCTACCCTTTAGCTGCGCCAGCCCCAGCGTCAACGAACAGCGATTGCCTGACGAAGCCCCACAATCGATGGCGCTGCGCTTAGCGGTAGCGAAGGCCAAGGCCGTAGCAGCCCGGCATAACCAGCATTTTGTCATCGGCTCAGACCAGGTCGCCTGCCTGCATCGCGATGACGGCGACGAGATTCTTGGCAAGCCCGGCGATCACCGACAAGCAGTGGCGCAGCTGCAACGCTGTAGCGGTCAACGTGTAGACTTCTATACCGGCTTGGCGCTGTTAAACAGCACCAGCGGCGAACTCCAGTCGTGCGTAGAACACTTTGCAGTGTATTTTCGCCCCCTGACCTCCGAAACTATAGAACATTATCTGGCCCGGGAGCCCGCCTATGACTGTGCAGGCAGTTTTAAAGTTGAAGGCCTGGGCATTACTTTGTTTGAGCGACTAGAGGGCCGCGACCCCAACAGCCTCACCGGCCTACCTCTTATTGCATTAGTGGACATGTTCAGCAATTCGGGACTGGATATACTGTCACCTCACTCGGTGCAAACGAACAACAGCGAAACCCACTAGGAACATCGGGCTATGTATTTAACGATTAAGCTACTTCATATCAGTTTCGCAGCAATTTCTATCAGCGGATTTATCCTCAGAGCAGCGTTGAAATTGCGGGCGTCACCGACTCTTGAGCAACCGTTGATGAAATGGGGCCCGCACCTTATCGACAGTCTACTGCTAGCCAGTGCTGCCTACCTGGCGGTCAACTCCCAACAATACCCCTTAACCCAAAGCTGGCTGACAGCAAAGGTGATCGCACTGCTACTATACATTGGCTGCGGCCTGGTGGTGCTACGCTTTGCTCAAAACAACCGCCAGCGCTACCTGGCTATCGGGCTGGCACTAATCTGCTTTTGCTATATCGTCAGTACTGCCCTAACCCGCAACCCATGGCCCTGGCCCTAGAACGCAGACCTAGGATTCCGCCATTACCCGTTTCAGCACCTCAGGGTCACGCCACTGTTTACCGCTAATACGCAGTATATAGACAACAGCAATACTAATAATCATACCGACAAAAATTAGCCAAGAGGCCCTAGGCCCGTAGTTAAGCACCTTAATAACCACGTATTGCGCCAATAACATCAGCCAGTGCAGGGCCACCGACGCAATCATAAGCCAGCGCGTATCACCGGCACCACGCAGCACACCGCCGGTAATCAAAATGATCGCGTCGGCCATGACATAGCTGGCCAAGCCCAACATCATAAAGCTCGACAGCTCGCGAATATCCTGATGACTGGTATCACCCACTATAAACAGCCCTACCATTTCCTCCCGGAATACCACAAATAGCACCGCCAATACCGCGGAATAACCCAGCCCCAATAGAAAGCCTGCGGAGATGACCTCGTTGGCACGATCCATATTGCCAGCGCCCACATGACGCCCAATCAGGCTGATCAGCGCTATGTTAAGCCCCAACAAAGGTATAAAGGAGAGTATGTCCCAGTTAAACACAATTGCAGCCGAGGCCCCTTGGGCGACGCCGTAGGACTGAAACATCAATAAAAATAGATTAAACGCGGCAACATTGAGAAACATCTCCATACCCGATGGAAAACCCAACCGTAGATAGCGACGGATAATACCCCGATCCAACACCAGCGAGCGCGCCACTTGAAATTGCTGCCAACAGGCCTCGCGGGTGTAAAAATAGATGAAGATGGCCAGCGTTAACACTGTGCCGATAATTGTCGCGATGCCAGCCCCCACAATCCCCATTTCAGGCAGGCCAAAGGCACCAAATATCAGCCCGTAAGTCAGGGGTATATTCAGGGCCACGCCTATACTATCGGCAATCATTACCTGCTTGGTCTGGCCAATGCCGGAAAAAAATGAAGCGAAACAGGTTTTAGCAAGGGAGAATAAGGCGCCCCACATCAGCACTAGAAAATAACTTCGCTCCAGCGCTTCCTGCAAGGGGTCGTGACCCATGGCAGCAAAAATACCACTAACAAAGTAGCTGACAACCACCAGCACTGGGACAAATAACAGGCACAGTACCAGCCCTTGAGTAACCACACGGGAGCACTTGGCGAGCTGATTGGCGCCGTAATATTGCGCCACCAGAGCGTTTGCATAGGACAAAATGCCAAAAAACAGCGACAGACAAAAGTAGGAAGCGACGCCGCCGCCCAGCGACGCCGCCATATGGGTGGGACTTATTTGCGCCATAAAATAGCGGTCGGTAAAAATCATCAAGGCAAAAGCACCCTGCGATACCACCATGGGTACTGCGATGTCGATTAACTCGGTTAACGTCTTTTTATACATTGTTGATTCCACGCACAGTTATTACAATTTTTCTCCGGGCATAAAAAAACCCGGTAAGCGAATTAGCCGACCGGGTTTTAGTGAAAATGGAGGGCTAAAGCCTCCCTATACTATTAGAGGCGTTGACAGGGCAAGGTATCTAGCCATAGCCGACGTAGAGCATGTGGCGCCGCCTTGGATTTGATACTGATGGGATGAAAAATAGTCATTGCCTGTACGCCTAAAATTAAAGTGATTTGAAGGCTATACCTATTGAGGAATAAGTCAATGCCTATAACGTCACAACTACCCGGTATCGCCACCTGCTGGACTCAGCCGCTCCAGCAGCACGGTTAATTCCGGGCTTAATGGCGCCTCAACACGCAGCGCCGGACGTTCGTCGGGCATTGGGACGGATAGTGATTTAGCGTGCAAGAACAATCGTTTAAGACCCTTATCTCGAAACTCCTTACAGGCCTGCACGTCGCCATATTTGTCATCACCCAATAGCGGGTGACCCACGTGAAGGGCATGCACCCGAATTTGGTGAGTTCGACCGGTAATGGGTTTGGCCTCTACCAGGGTGGCCTGCTCAAAGCGCTGCACGATATCAAACTCTGTCACCGAACGCTTACCCTCAACAGCCACTCTTACCATGCGCTCACCTGATTGCAGCGTATTTTTCTCTAGCGGGGCATTGACTACCCGGCGGCGATTGGGCCATCGGCCGGCAGCCAAGGCCAGATAACGCTTATCGATGCCACCATCTCGCAACTGGGCGTGTAGAAAGCGTAGCATACTGCGTTTTTTTGCCACCATAATACAACCCGAGGTGTCACGGTCCAGCCGGTGAACCAACTCCAACTGCCGACAGTCCGGTCGCAATACTCGCAGCGCTTCGATCAACCCCTGAGTAATACCACTACCACCATGCACCGCCAACCCAGAGGGTTTGTTAACCACCAATAACTCGCTATCCTCGTATAAAATAGCGTCACTTAATAGCTTACCCAAACTATCTGAGACCTGTTGCGGGGGCTTGTCGGCAGCCATGCGCACCGGAGGTATACGCACGGTATCGCCCCGGCACAATTTATACTCAGGTTTGACGCGCGCCTTGTTAACCCGTACCTCCCCCTTGCGTAAAATGCGGTATATTCGAGATTTCGGCACCCCTTTTAGCTCTCGCAACAAAAAATTATCGATCCTCTGGCCGGCGTAACCTTCGTCTACCTCAAGGAAAGTAACCTTAGTAATCTTCTGGGTATTGCTGTCACTCATTAATTGTCATACCTAAGTAATTGATGCACATAGAATTTACTGCTATAATTTGGCAGTGTTTTGCTGGAGTTCGTTTCCGCCTCGCTACTTGTCACTACGTTTCACCGTTAGGGATTGTCCCTTTTACGGATCGCCGTGAACACTTAACGGCCTTATTACAACAGTGTTATGACAATGCTCAGTCAAAGAAGCCGCTGAATCACGATTCAGAGACGTCTTCTCAGAGATGCCGGGAAATATTAGCCAATGGCTCAGCAAAATTAAGCCTGCATGGGTACAGTGTAATCATTATAGAATCACTACATTGTACCGGATCGTGCGATAGAAATTTATTTAAACGCCGGTGTTTTTACTATCACACTGTAATAGCACAACGAGCGTTTTTGAATTGACAATTTTATTAACAATGCAGCTGAATTGAAGCGAGCATCGTTGAACATATTTTAAGTTTGAGACTCTGTTAAAGATCTGGGTTGCTGGCAAAGCGATACGAAATTATACCGTTCCATGCCAAGCAATCACCATCTTTATCTGTGTAATTGCTAAATTTTTTACTGATCATAGGAACTAGAATCAATTATCAGTAACTGATCAATTTTTAGCGGCGCTATGCTACGGCTATAGAGCGCCGAAAAACGCTGAAAATTGCTAGAAATTAGCTAACATTGCGTACCAGCTCTATTGTAGCTTGGCGCTTGATAGCTTTGATTTCGCCGCAGTTGTAGAAACCGCGGCTCTAGGCAAAATGCTAAGTCCAATACTAAAATTCGTGTTCACCGAAGCTCGCAAATCCCTGCAACAGGATTTGTAACTAACATGAAAAGAATGCTAATTAATGCAACTCAACCAGAAGAGTTGCGTGTCGGGCTAGTTGATGGCCAACACCTCTACGATCTGGATATTGAAAACCGTACTCGCACGCAAAAGAAATCCAATGTCTACAAAGGCACAATAACCCGGGTTGAGCAAAGCCTGGAAGCCGCCTTTGTTGACTTTGGCGCCGAGCGGCACGGTTTTCTTCCCCTCAAAGAAATTTCTCGCGAGTACTTTTACCGCAAACCCGCCGACATCGGTGGCCGCGTCAACATAAAGGACGTTGTCAAAGAAGGCACCCAAGTCATTGTACAGGTGGATAAGGAAGAGCGCGGTAACAAGGGTGCAGCACTCACCACCTTTGTTAGCTTAGCGGGACGTTATTTGGTGCTAATGCCCAACAACCCACGAGCCGGCGGTATTTCGCGCCGCATTGAAGGCGACGAGCGCACCGAATTACGCAATGCACTGAACTCAATCACGGTGCCCAACGGCATGGGCGCCATTGTGCGTACCGCCGGTGTCGGCCGAAGTGGAGAAGAATTGCAGCTAGACCTAGACTATCTCAGTCAATTATGGGGATCAGTCAAAGAAGAGGCCGCAAAGAACAAAGCCCCACTGCTTTTATTGCAGGAGAGCAATGTCATTATTCGCGCCATTCGCGACTATCTACGCGACGATATCGACCAGGTACTGATCGATAACGACGACGCCTACAACGAAGCCTTAAATTTTGTTATGCAGGTAATGCCTCATTACCAAGATCGTATTCAACGATATGATGATTCGGTACCGCTGTTTAATCGCTATCAAATAGAAAGCCAGATCGAAACTGCTTTCGACCGCGAAGTGCAGTTGCCCTCCGGTGGATCAATCGTTATAGACCCTACCGAGGCGCTGATATCGATCGATATTAACTCCGCCCGAGCAACAAAGGGTCGGGATATTGAAGATACCGCCACCAAAACCAACCTCGAAGCAGCGGATGAAATTGCCCGCCAACTACGCTTGCGTGACATGGGCGGCCTTGTTGTTATCGATTTTATCGATATGAATCAGTCCAAGAACCAACGAGCCGTAGAAAATCGCGTGCGTGATGCCCTCGAAATTGACCGTGCCAGAGTACAGGTCGGTCGCATCTCTCGCTTTGGGCTGCTAGAAATGTCTCGTCAGCGACTGCGGCCTTCACTAGGCGAGACCAGCGCCAAAGTCTGCCCTCGCTGTACCGGCCAGGGTATTATTCGCGATACGAAATCACTGTCCCTTTCAATTCTACGATTGGTAGAAGAAGCGGCCAGCAAAGATCGCAGCGCCGAGATTCGCGTATTGGTACCGGTAGACGTCGCCGCCTACCTGCTCAATGAGAAGCGAATTCCAATTCACGATATCGAGCAGCGTACCTCCGTCAGAGTGATTATTCTCCCGGTACCACACATGGACACACCCCATTTCGAAGTGCAACGTCTTCGCGATGACGAAGTGAGCACCACCGATCAAATCAGCTACAAAATTAAATCCGAACAGGCCGAGGAAACAGTTACTAAGGCTAACGTCACCCCAGTTCAACAGGCCGCTGTAAAATCTGCCCCTCGCCCAGCGGCACCGACCGAAGCAAAGAGCGCAGCGCCAACACCCGCTGCGGCCCCCGCCCCCAGCCAGGGCTTTCTGTCTAAGATTATAGGTTTCTTTAGTAGCCCTGAAGAAGAGAGCAAAGTAGAACAGGAACCCGCAACCACTGCACCTGCACCTGCCGCTCGTAATAGCCGCCCACAGAGTCGCAACAATCAGAACCGTAATCGCAACCGCAACCGCAACCGCAATCAGCGTAACGACAGAGATCAAAGTAATGATGTCGAGCAAGGTACTGGTGGTGAGCAGAGCAATGACCGGGGACAGCGCCCTGATCGCGAGCGAAACACAGAGCGGGAACCCCGTGGCGAGCGCGAGCAAGGCAGCGGTGATCGCAACAGAAGGCAACGCGGCGATCGCAACAGACCGTTAGACCGTGAACCACGAAACAACAGAGACCGCAATAGGCCTCAAGCTAGCCAGAGCGCCGAAAAAGTGAGCGCAGAGTCCACGGAAGCGGCCGCAGCGAGCAATGACAACAGCGATAGACCACAGCAGCGCCCGGAAAACCGTAAACCCCGCAACTCTTCCAGACGTCGGAACAGAGGCCCACGCAACAATAACGCGGACGAAGCAATTCAGGCCGTTGACACCGCTGCTGCAACTTTGGCCCCTACAACCGCTGTCGAAATGACTCCTGCAGCTATTGAGCCCACCGTCCCTGCCGCTGAATTAGCGCAAGAAAACACGGCGTCCTCAGTCGACCCAGAGACTCCACAGGACGTAACTGCCACCACGGCTGCAGAAATTGCAGTGGGTCAAAACCAGCACGATGCAGCGCAACACAGCGCGTCAGTACAGGAAGCTGAACCTCTTGCCGAAGAGAGCTCCGAAACTGTAACGCAGGTTGCTGTTGAAGCTGTTGCTGAGATTGAGGTTGTAGCCGAAGTTGAGCCTGCTGTTGAGGTTGTTGCCGAAGTTGAAGCTGTCGCCGAAGTTGAGCTTGCAGTTGAGGCTGTTGCCGAAGTTGAAGTTGAAGCTGTCGCTGAAGTTGAGCCTGCTGTTGAGGTTGTTGCCGAAGTTGAAGTTGTTGCTGAAGTTGAAGTTGTTGCTGAAGTTGAGCCTGCTGTTGAAACTGTTGCCGAGACTGCCGCTGAAGTTGAGCCTGTAACTGAAACAAAAAGCGCAGAGCCCACCACCCCAGCACCCCAGCAATCACCAGCGGACACTCGCCCAGTAGGCCGTGCTTCCAACGACCCTCGAACAGCGAGTAAAGCCATTGAGTCAGTTGCTATCGAAACCGAGGTGTTGGAAGCCACCGCAAAAGAAGCAGCACCAGCGGTACAGCAAGATCCTAATAAAGCCCCTGTAGTAAGAGCGCCCAACGACCCTCGCGTAAAACGCTCCGCGTAATCGCTAGTCCCAAAAAGCCCGGCTTGTAGCCGGGCTTTTTTTTCGCTAGCCATCGCCACGGTGTAAAACTGTACGGTTTTTAGGCATAACTGTTTCAAATCAGGCGGCAATCGTAATAAATCACAAAAACAAAGGCTTAGTGGTGTTTTTCGATGACCTTTAAGGCTTGTCTCTACACAAAACCTCTGTATAATTCCGTTCCTGTCAGCACGTAGTTCACATCTGCAGCTGCTGATGTGTCACCAAGTTTTACTTGGTTGCACAACCTCTGGTGAGGTGTCTGAGTGGTCGAAAGAACCGGTCTTGAAAACCGGCGACGGTTTATCCCGTCCTAGGGTTCAAATCCCTACCTCACCGCCATATTTAACAAAAAAGCCCCTGTTTCAGGGGCTTTTTTGTATCTGGCTTCTGTGGAGTCAATCACCCATCCACATTAGACGAACGAACAGAGCGCTGCGGCTGCGATAAAACCAGTAGCTCTGGACATCCGTCAACCTGGTGTGCATCGTGTGCCAACAGGTTCTATAGCACTCTACTACAGCGGCTCTGCCGTCAACACCTAAGAGAACCGTTATGTCCAATACCCCTGACTCACGGGAATACGGTCCCGTCTCTGTAATAGGCGCGGGATGGCTGGGTTTGCCATTGGCCAGATCGCTACGGCACAACGGCGTCCAGGTTAGCGCCAGCGCTACTACTGCTGAAGGCGTTGCGAAACTCACAAATCAAGGCCTTCATAGCTTTCAGCTGGCGCTACCGAAAATAAGTAATAGCGAGCCACTGATAAACTGCCAGAGCCTGGTCATCTGTATTCCACCGCGACTGCGGCAGGGTAAAACCGATTATCCCGAGAACATTGAGGCCCTCATCGCCAGAGCTGAACAGTCCGACAGCGCCATCGAAAACGTGCTATTGCTTAGTACTACAGCCGTTTACAACGGTTTGTCGGGCGACATCGATGAAAGTGCGCAGCTAGATATGGATGCCGATAAGGTGGCCATTCTCAACCGGGCAGAGAAAATCGTACTAAACGCCAAGGTGAACAACCGTGGGGTATTGCGGCTCGCAGGGTTACTGGCAGAGGATCGCCACCCCGGTCGATTTTTTAGTAAGGGTCGAGCCATTCCCAACCCAAATTCGGTGGTGAATTTAATTCATAGGGACGATGTTATCGGCATTATTATGTGCTATTTGTCTCAACTCGTCTGCGGAAACAGCTCACTATGCGGACCACAAATTATCAACGCTGCGGCCCCCAGCCACCCGAACAGAGGCGTATTCTATCGTCGCGCCGCCGCCGCCGCCGGCCTCCCCAACCCCATACTCGGCGAACAACACGAAACAGCGGGAAAGCAGATTGTCAGTCGACAACTGCAAGCTCTGCACTACACATTTAAATATCCCGATATGCTAGCCTGGCTGCCATCGTCCAATCCCTAAAGACGCTGCTATATCGCTCTTAACAGCTTTATAGTCGCGGCGTTGGCCGCAACCGCAGGTTCGCAGGTCGTCACATCTCTGGCCTAGAAAGAACAATGGTTACCCCCTACAGCCGACACTGTTATAAGGCCTGGCAGTAGGGGAACTTTGTTAACGTTACCTAATCAAAGCTACAAGCTCGTGACAGTGCCGTTCGCAGTAGCGAAGCTTATGGTAAATCAATCGCTTACAGAGACTTGAAGTTCTTGATTTTGGCCCCTATATAGATATTATGGTGATAACTAACCCAGTAGAACATCTACGGAGAAAGACAATGCAACAAAGTCCAATTTTCAATACAGCGAGCAATGCTCAAGAGTCTGCGCTGGCGACTAATAAAGTGCTGCGCAATACCTATATGCTGTTGTCGATGACGCTGGTTTTCAGCGCGATCTGCGCCGGTATTTCCATGGCTATGGGCCTCGGCCAGGGTGCTGCACTGGTACTGATGCTGGTCGGCTTCGGGCTGCTGTTTGTCGTTAACAAGACCGCCGACTCCAGCAAGGGCATTATTGCCATTTTTGCCTTCACCGGCGTATTGGGTGCCTCTCTCGGCCCCATGCTTACTTATTATCTGGCCATGCCCAACGGTCCCGGTCTGGTCATGCAGGCTCTGGGTGGTACCGCGCTAGTGTTTTTCACTCTATCGGGCTACGTACTGACTACCCGTAAAGACTTTTCTTTTATGGGCGGTTTTTTAATGGTTGGACTGCTAGTTATAGTGGTTGCCAGTATTGCCAATATCTTCTTTTCAGTACCGGCCGTATCTTTGGCTATCTCGGCAGCAGCCGTATTTATCATGTCCGGCCTGATATTATTCGATACCAGCCGTATCATTCACGGTGGTGAAACCAATTACATCCGTGCCACAGTCTCCTTGTACCTGAATATATATAACTTGTTTATCCACCTGCTAGCCCTGCTGGGTGTTATGGGTGGCGACGACTAATAAGCTGCCTCGCTCGCTAAAACCCCGACTTGTTCGGGGTTTTTTGTTTCTGGTAGTCCCAATACCTGTTTGAGCCTTTAAACGAGAATACCTTGCACACATTCAGACCATCGACCCTATGAATTTTTCTCTATTAGTACTCGGCGCCCCCTACTCAGATCAATCGGTCAGTACGGCCCTACGCTTTGCTGAGGCAGTAACAGCCACGGGCAACAGTATTTATCGCATTTTTTTCTTCCATGACGGCGTCAACAATGGCAATGCCCTGATTACACCACCCCAGGACGAGAACAATATCCCCGCACAGTGGCAGCAACTGGCACAGCACCACGGTATTGACCTGGTTATATGTATCGCCAGCGCTTTAAAACGGGGGGTATTGGACAACGTCGAGGCGGACCGCTACGAGCAATCCGGCGACAACCTTGCCGATGGTTTCAATATATCCGGGCTCGGCCAGTTAATAGACGCCAGCGTGTACTCCGATCGTTTAGTGACCTTCGGACCATGAATAACATCAGGAAGTCTATATTGATTGTTTGCCGCAAGTCGCCCTACGGCACGTCGCTAGCTAGAGAAGCGATCGATATTGCCCTGGCCGCCGCCGCCTTCGATCAGCCGCTGTCGTTACTCTTCGCCGGCGACGGGGTCTATCAGCTGAAGAAGGAACAAAACAGCGAAGCCATTGCCAGTAAAAACCACGGCAAGGTACTCACCGCGCTGCCCCTCTACGGCATCGACACACTGTATGTCGAAGATAGCGCGCTGCGTCTTCGAGGGCTTGCTACCGAGGACTTACTGCTTCCGGTTCAGACACTAGACGGCGATAGCATCAAAGACCTCATGGCCAGCCATCAGATATTAATCAATGTATAGAACCGGCACGCAGCCCCGAGAATAGACCGCTGATGATTTTACACACTGTCAACAAATCGCCTTTTAGCCACAGCACTCTTGCTGATTGTGTCGCATTGTGTGCCGATTCAGACTCGGTTTTGTTGCTGGAAGACGGTGTCTACGGTGCGCAACTTGCCTGTGAAATTATTAGCCTCGTTTCCGCCGGCAACGGGGTACGCTTTTTTGCCCTGGCCGCCGACGTCGATGCCAGAGGCTTGCGGACTAAACTACACTCCGCTGTTACCCTTATTGACGATCGAGAGTTTGTCGCCCTCAGTATTTCGCACAACAGTGTTCAGAGCTGGTTTTAACGTGAACAACAGCGCCCCTGATACACCAGCCCTGGATAAAGAAGGCTTTTTACGCCACTTGCAAGACTGGAACCGCGACGTCGCCGTTATATTAGCCAGCCGAGAGCAGATCCAATTGACCCCACAGCACTGGGAAATCATCGAGTTGTTGCGACAGTTTTATCAGCAGTTTGACCTTTCGCCGGCCATGCGTCCGCTGGTAAAATACATCCGCCATCATCTAGGTGATGACAAGGCTAACAGTATGTACCTGCTGCAGCTGTTTCCCGGCAGCCCGGCTAAGATAGCGAGTAAGATAGCCGGCCTGCCCAAACCCGACAACTGTCTGTAATATCCTATGGCTAAACTCTACAACGACAAACTACGACAAACTAACAGTGCCGAGCACCCCTTCGCACACATCGTTCGTATTTTGGGCAAAGGAAAAACCGGCTCACGCTCTCTTGATCGCGAAGAAGCACGCACTGCAATGGCGATGATATTACGCGGTGAAACTACCGACGTACAACTGGGGGCCTTCTTGATGCTGCTGCGGGTCAAGGAAGAGAGCGAACAAGAACTAGCGGGTTTTGTCGAAGCCTCTCGTGATTACATCAATGCCCCCAGTGATATCGCGGTGGATTTGGACTGGTCCAGCTACGCCGGAAAAAAACGACAGCTCCCCTGGTTTCTGTTGAGCTGTTTTTTATTAGCAGAAAATGGCGTTC
>Ga0209395_1001101_pt1 | contig 38807 bp, 34 predicted proteins | sample GOMGulsemesocosm_3_FD_184635 | JGI IMG/M metagenome (GOLD analysis project Ga0209395, IMG submission 184635) | Methane-oxidizing microbial communities from mesocosms in the Gulf of Mexico - GOM9D Gulf of Mexico (SPAdes) (version 2) | ecosystem: Environmental > Aquatic > Marine > Cold seeps...
GTGGTCGAAAGCACCGGTCTTGAAAACCGGCAAGGGTTTGTAGCCCTTCTAGAGTTCAAATCTCTATCTCACCGCCACATTTAGAAAAGCCGCTAGCTGAAAAGCTAGCGGCTTTTTGCTTTTATAAATTCTAAAAGACTATAAAAGCGACTGTTGATCATATTGTAATTGAATGATTGTTAATAATTAAGGACTGAGAATGACTATTATGGACAAGTATAAGAATGCTAGTAAGATAAATCTTCCTCCTGTGAAACGTATTTCTTTAGCCATATCACTCGTTATCTCCTCTTTATTACCCGTTCAATCATTTGCTCAAGAGACAAACCAAGATACATCTCCTCTCGTTGCTAATACTGCTACGGCTACAGAAAGTGAAATAAAACTTACTCCTGCAATAACGGTTGATAATCTCGATGAAATTTACCGAGAAATGCCAACAAACAGCAACTTTGAAAATTTGACACCCTCATCTGATTTTTATCAGTCACCTTACCAGGTATCTATTTTTTCTAGTCCTAATGGTGAAGATAGCGACAGACTTTGGTCTCAAACCAACTCGATTTTTGCCTACGGTTTTGGTGTTATTGGTTTAATAGCATTATTACCAGAAGACATTTCTAATTGGGATAAAGAGCAAGGCATATTCAATAAATGGTCTGATAATGTCAAAGGTGGTCCGGTATGGGACAGAGATACCGGCATGTTAAACCTTATTGGCCACCCATACTTTGGTGGTGTTTATTATCAAGTTGCGCGTAAATCAGGTTACCGTCAGTGGGACGCATTTATGTACGCCACTATCATGTCTACTTTCTATTGGGAATATGGCATAGAAGCCTTCGCAGAAGTACCTTCTATTCAAGATCTAGTTATAACTCCTGTCCTTGGTTGGGCATATGGTGAATGGGCTTTTAATACCGAGATGGATATTAGAGAAGGCGGTGATACTGTCTGGGGCTCAAGCATGCTTGGTAGCACCGCTTTGTTTTTTCTAGATCCAGTAGATAGTATGAGTGTTGGTATTAACAATATTTTTGGTAAAGAAATTATTAAAGCGGGTACTGGTTTTGTCAGTTTCAACGAAATACCCTACGGTGATGCCGGCCAAACTGATACACAGGTCAACTTTAATATCTCTTTGCAAATAGGCGACGGTGGTAGTTATACGCCAAGTACAGCTAAAAGATCATCTCGAAATGAAGACCCTGTTGATACCGGCATTATTGGTGTCAGTTATGGTGTTGGTCAAACAGAGTTAGACGATTTATGGAACGTAGAAGGTGATACAACCACCGAATATAGCTTAGGTTTGTATTTTACTCGCCAATTTTCAAGTCGGGTGACATATTCCAAAGGCAAGTTCATTGACGGCTCGAGCAAAGCAGAAATTAACTATGAAAACTATAGTTTAGATAGCCAATTTTATTTCAATAGTGAAAGCAACTTTAGGCCTTATCTAACTGCCGGATTTGGTGAAACCTTATGGAAAAGAGATATAGAAACAAAAAGGTTTCAAGTAAATTCAGGTATTGGTGCCCATTACAAAATTAATAATAATTTTGCAGTACAATTAGATTGGCGTTTTTATCACAGTACCAATGCTAATACCTCTGATCATAATACTAGCTTACGCTTTATTTATTTATTAGGTAAAGGTGAGAGGTAGTTAGAATCCATAAAAGTATAAATTGTAATAAAATATAAATATTGAGTTGCCCAAGTGGCAACTTTTTATTCTGTGTCATAGGCTTTAATCATTCCTAACATTATTTTGTAGTGGAGTGTTTATGAAAGGCTTTTGTTATTTTATATTATTTTGTTTACCGCTATTACTTTCTTGTCAAAGTAATAAAAACCTTCATGTTAACCAAATTCCCCCGCCAAAAAATTTATATTTAGATGAAAAATTCATCCCAATATACCCGATAGATATCGAAACAGAGCAGCAAATATTTCAACTTGATGATGATATGCGTGCCATGGTCCAGGCGAAACTAGTTAATAACTTATCCGCTCAAGATAAAGCACTAGTTTTACTCGAACATTTATTTAATGAAGAAAATATTGCTTTACGTTATGAGGGTAATGCTAATGTAATCGCCACCGATGCCTACCACAGCAAAACAGCCAATTGTATGTCGCTCACCATCATGGCTTATGCACTGGCCAAGGAAGCAGGCATGAATGTTAACTTTCAAGAAGTCGATGTTCCGGAGTATTGGGTTCGTAATGGGCAATATAGTTTGTTAACGGGTCACGTAAACTTACTTGTTAGAGAAAAAGATGACATTACTAGACGTATTGTATGGGGTGAGAAAAGAACACAAATAGATTTTGACCCCTTTGTGGCTAGAAAAAAATTTCCTTCGCATGTCATCAATAAAAACACTTTGGTTGCCATGTTTTATAATAATAAGGGAGCAGCAGCTTTGGTAAATAAGAATTACCCCTTGGCATATCAATATCTCAAAAAAGCCACGCTTACTGATAATACATTTGTCTCAAGTTGGGGAAACCTAGGCATATTATATAAACTGTCTGGTCATTATGACACGGCTGAAAAAGCATATATGCATGCGATAAATTTAAAGGAAGATAGTCTTTCTTCATTAGGTAATTTAGCTTTGTTACTCAAAAAACAAGGACGATTGAGTGAGGCACTACCGATTGAAAATTACATTCATAGAATTAGAGTAAGCAACCCTTATTACCACGCTTTATTGGCTAATGAAGCATTCTATAGACAATCTTATCAACAAGCGATCCAACATTATAAAAAAGCGATACAACTTAATGATGAACAACATGAATTTTACTTTGGATTAGCTAAAACATACTACAAACAAGGTAAATTAATACTATCCAAAAAAGCAATGAAGAAAGCAGTAGTACTAACTAGAGCACAACACACGAAAAAACTATATATTGCCAAATTAAACTTCCTTAAATACCAAGAGCCATCGCACCATTGAATATGAATTTCTCCAAAGTCCTAATATTATTAATAACATGTTTTCACACATCAAATGCTTGGGGGGAAATTCAATTATCACCTGCAATGCAAGAGAGTAAAGTTGATTTAACTGTGCTTGAACATCTAGCTACTCTGTCTTCTGATCAATTTGAAGGGCGAAAATTATCTAGTCAAGGCAGTAGCATCAGTCAATCTTACCTTGTCTCAATACTGAAGAAATTGAATGTAACGCCATTTAATAATCAATATCGCCATGGTTTCAATCGTTCAGGGTTATTTCAGAAAAAGCTAGGCACTAATATCATTGGATTTATTGAGGGGACTCATTATGTAGACAAATATATAATACTAAGTGCTCATTATGACCACTTAGGAACTAAAGGAAGGAAAGTCTATAACGGAGCCGATGATAATGCCTCAGGAACCGCAGCATTACTGCATTATGCTCAACTGTTAAAAATAAAACCACTAAAGCACAGTGTTATTTTATTGTTTACCGATGGAGAAGAAGTTAACTTATTAGGGGCTAAGGCTTTTATTTCACAACAAAAAGAGATGCTTACTAACGTTAAGCTAAATATAAACTTAGACATGATTGCAGGCAATAAGCGGACAAAGAAATTACGCTTTATCAGTAAAAATCTTGCCCGAATACTTTCAACTGATAGTATTGAATACTTAAAGCAGCTGCAGATTCGTTATAATACACATTCAAATATTCATTTAACCCATGGATTTAGGGGAACTAAAAGGCTGGGCTCTAGTGTAAAAAGAACCAATTGGCTTATGGCAAGTGACCACGGTGTTTTTAGCAATGCTGGTATCCCATTTATATACTTTGGTGTTGGCGCACATAAAAACTATCACACAGAGTTTGATACTTATTCGAATATAAATCAGACTTTTTATCTAGCAGCCATTGATGCCATATTTCAGCAGCTTATCTATGTAGATAAGCTGATGTTTTAGAGTTTTTCTAAAAATGAACATTACGATTTAAAACCGATTACATTATCTACCCCCTCAGTTTTAAAGACTTTAATCAAGATAGTTCCCTTGATTATAATACTTCTTTAACTCCTCTAGCTCTCAAGTTAATTATTTCCCTGACTTAAAGCAAACTTAGTGCTAATTGCCTAAAAAGCGTTATTAATCGTACTGATAACTACCATTAAAGTTGTTATTATACTTAACGGATTAGTTAAATTGCGGTTGAACTAACAGCTATAGAAGTAGAATGTGTCATCAATGCACAACAATGAGTAATGCTTGGCTTTCATTTATATTGGAAATAACACAGAAAATGAATAACAAAATAACAAAAGTTACACAGAACAATAAAAGTTGGAATTTACTTTTTTTAGCATGGATATTGGTTACAAGTGGTACCTTGATTAGTTTATTTTTTAGCGAAATAGTACAATTACCGGTTTGTGTCTTGTGTTGGTATCAACGTATTGCACTTTACCCTTTAGTGATAATGTTACCTTTCGCACTTTTTCCTTTTGATATAAAAGTCATACGATATGCAAGCCCATTGGTTATTTTTGGTTGGTTTGTCGCGTTATTTCATGTCTTAGTGGTTGCAAAAATAATCCCTGAAGCAGCACAACCTTGTGTGAAAGGCATACCTTGCTCTGAAACGCATTTTAACTTATTTGGTTTTTTAAATATTCCTGTGATGTCATTATTTACATTCTCGATTATCGGCCTGTTATTCTTTTTAGCCAAAAAGTCTGACCTGAAACGACATACTTAATGGACCACTAAAATTCAACAGCTCGAACATTCTATAGACAAAAACTTGTACATTTACTAGGAAAAATCATGAATAATAAAACTCTGTTTATTAGCGTTACAGCATTTATAGGCATTATATTTATTGCTGCGGTAGGCATGTACAAAAGCCAACAACCCTCAACAATAGCTAGCGAAATATTACCTGCATTAGAACGTATTAATGCCCCAGTTAAAGGTGGTAAACAAGCTAAAGTCACAATTGTCGAATTTTTCGATCCTGCTTGCGGAACCTGTAGTCAGTTTTACCCACTTGTTAATAATTTGGTTAAAAAATATCAGGGAAAAGTTAAAGTAATTATGCGCTATGCCCCATTACATCAAGGCTCTGAAGACGTTGTCAAAATGCTGGAAGCGGCTCATATGCAAGGACAGTTTTGGCCTGCAGCAAAGCTATTGTTTGCTAACCAACAACGCTGGGTTGAGCATCATGTTTCTCAACCATCAAAAGCACTAGCAGGCATTAAAACACTGCCATTAGATCATGACCAGCTAGATAAGGATTGGCAAAGCAGTAAAGTCGCCCAAATTATCGAGCAAGATGTACAAGATGGCCAAACATTAAAAGTACGAGCTACACCACAGTTTTTTGTTAATGGAAAGCCGTTAGTTGTCTTTGGTTATGAAGAGCTTGTTAACTTAGTTGAAGAAGCTGTTAGCGAAGCTTATTAGTGTAGTTGAGTGCTCAAAAGTAAATTAGAACATTGCTAGCCCTGCACTTTGTAGGGCTTTTTTATAGGTAAATTTTAGCGTTAGCTTTTAGTAGAAGACTTAAACCAATACTCCACTGACAAGTAACAACCCTATTCTTAGTTTGAAATATCAGAAGAAATAAACCTTGAAAAGTTTATTGTTAGTACCAAGATATAAGTAAATACATTGTTACCTTATTCCTTTTTCATTCAGGGTTTTATTTTGATTATTCTGCTTCCTCTATTTATTGGTATTTTTATTATTGGCTATTCTATGGCTAAGCCACACTGGCGCGAATATAAACGCGACAAGATTAGAAGCTTACCTTTTAAAAAAGAATGGCGAAAAATAATACAAAATCGTATGCCATACTTTAAGCAAATGCCAACTGACTTACAGTTACAACTTAAACAACATATTCAGGTGTTTATCGCAGAGAAAAACTTTATTGGTTGTAATGGTATAAAAATAAACGACGAGATAAAGATTACTATCGCAGCACAGGCTTGTTTATTACTTCTCAATAGAAAAACGGATTATTACCCTAAATTGAAAACAATTTTAGTTTATCCAAGTGCATTTATTAAAGAACAAAAGCAAACCAGTGTTGATGGTACACAGTCTACAAAAAAAATTGCCTTAGCGGGAGAGTCTTGGAACTTCGGTAAAATAGTACTATCTTGGCAAGATAGTCTACAAGGTGCTGAATTACCTAATGATGGACATAATGTGGTAATACATGAATTCGCACATCAGCTTGATCAAGAAAATGGTACAGCCAATGGCGCACCTATTTTAGGTAAAGACCAAACATATCAATGCTGGTCTGCGGTATTTTCACAGCAATTTGAAATACTAAGAAAACAAGCTGCAGAGGGTACACCATCAATATTTGATTATTACGGCGCAACTGAGCCCGCAGAATTCTTTGCTGTAGTAAGTGAAGTGTTTTTTGAAAAATCTAGACAATTCTCTATCGAACACCCTGCGTTATATCGACAACTAACCAATTATTATAAAGTTGATCCAATACATTGGTAAAGTGATTTGTTATTAGTAACCAAGTGATTTTAAGAAGAAAAACAAATCGATAATAAGAATAACACAGCGTTAATCATCAAAAATATATTAACACTAGGATCATAATTAGCTATACTAAATATGTTGAAAATGGACATTTAACATTAAAGGATTAAGAACTAAATATGGAAGTGCACCAAATTTCTTTTGCAAAAATATGTATTTTGAGCTCGAACTGCGCCGAAATCACAGTGAATTCTGGCGTAGATATTAACCTTCGAATGGTAGATGAGATTCATCATTTTTTACTATCACAATTTAAACATGCATTTTCATTACTTATTAACAAAACCAATGCCTACTCGACGCAACTTGATGCGCTTATCCAATTTGGCACTTTAGACGCGATCGATAAAATTGCCATCTTTGCGCCTAATAAGTTAGCTAAAATGAGTGCCGACTTTTCAGCGACCATTCCAAGCTCTGCCAAGTTAAATATTGACGTATTTACTGAGCGTGATGACGCCCTTGATTGGATAACCTTAGAAGAGTAACTCACAACATCAATTCAACACTATACTTTTTTACAACACCAAGATTGATCAAAGTTGTGTTGAAATCATCAATCGAAAAGATAAATCATCTCAATAGTCCTTTTATACATATCATACTTACCTCGAAGCAAGTTCAACGAATGGGCTTTCAACACGTTAATTAAATAAATTCAACCGATAGCTTGTTTACTGGTTACCAGGTTGATGATCTGATTTAAATATTTACAGTAAAGCTTTTCTAAAAAATATCGCGATTAATACATATTTACTTTATAACTGTATATATATACAGCTATCATTAGTGGGTTACATAACAAATTAATGGATAGAACAACCAGGAGATATTTTATGGTAAAAATTTCAGTAAGCATTGACGTATCAGATTTAAACAAAGCAGTGGACTTTTATGTTGAAGCACTTGGTTGTAAAAAAGTGCGTGAACAAGGGGAAAATATGACTGTAATAGCAGTAGATAATTGCGATATTTATTTGCAAGAAAAAGCAGTAGGTACGAAGCCACTTCCGACTAATAATACGATAGTTCGTGACTACGCTCGTCATTGGTCACCGGTTCATTTAGATTTTCTCTGTGAGGATGTTGAAAAACTAGTCGCTAACATTTTAAAAACGGGAGGATCTCACGAAGGTGGAGAATCAGGTGAGTGGGGCTCTATTGCTTATTGTGCAGACCCTTTTGGTAATGGTTTTTGTGTCATCAATGAATAATTGAACGTAAAAGTTTTTTATAAGGTATTTATAAACTATCTTGGTCATGCGTTATGCTTAACATGTGCTATTTTTCACGCTCTACAATAATAAAAAAGCGACTATTTTGCACTTGATGAACTATGCTATCTTACAAATATATTAGGAAGTAATAAAATAATGCTAGTAAGTAAATATTGTTTAAACAATTATGATAGTTAACGATATAATTAACTCAATGATAGATAACTAGGCTTATAAATGAAGAAGACATATATTGCTCGACAAGCAATTTTTGATAGAAATCTAGAGACTGTTGGCTATGAGCTGTTTTTTAGAAATAGCTCCGTAAATGAGTTCCCCGAAGTAGACCAAGATATTGCCAGCTCTAAACTCATCATTCAAAATCATATTCAAAGTGACATTCAAACCTTATGTATGGGAAAGTTGGCTTTCATCAATTTTACTGAAAATAATTTGATACATAAGTTTCCATTAATGTTTGATAAAAATCTGATAATTATTGAACTGGTTGGTCATAAAAAACCATCGAAAAACTTAGTAAAAATAGTAAAATATTATAATGAATGCGGCTATAAAATAGCGCTAACAGAATATGATTTGGCAAGTCATTGGGATGTGTTGTTTCCCTATATCGATATAGTTAAGGTTAATATAGAAGAAATTAACACAAAACGTTTGATACCCTCAGTTAGCAGAATGAAACAGTTCAACATCCGCTTAATTGCGGAACGTGTCGAGACAAAAAATCAGCAGCAAACTCTTGCAGAAGTGGGCTTTAATTATTTTCAAGGCTATTTTTATCACCAAACAGAAATGATTGAAGGACAAACACTAACTACATTAAAAATAATGATGTTACAGTTGCTAACGGAAACAGCAAATGACACTTTAGACTTTGAAAGAGTCTCACACATAATCAGCCAAGACGTAAATTTAACCATAGGTTTATTGAAAATGGTTAATAATGTTTCAACAGGCACAAACATTGAAATAGAGTGTTTAAAACAAGCCGCGACTTATTTAGGTGAAGAGAAATTAAGGCAACTAATCTCCATTTTGGCCTTATCAAATTTAACATCCCATAAAGCTGATGAAATATGCAAGCAGTCATTAATTACGGCTAAAATGATGCAATCCCTTGGTAATCAAAGTAATTTCACCGATGTATATGAATTTTCCTTTATTACAGGCTTACTAAGCTCTATTGAATTTATTTTATCTATGCCTATTAGTGAAATTATTAAAACAATGCCATTAGCGACACCGATTGAAAAGGCATTACTCTCTTATGATGGTTTATTAGGTGATTTATTAAAGCTAACAACGACCTTTATCTCAGACAACAATGAAAATGATCTCGAGCTTATGAATATGCACGGCCTTAGTAAAGAAATACTTCAGCAAGAGTTTCTTAATGCTTGTGCATGGTGTCGAAGTTTAGAAATGAACAGCTAATCTCCCATCGATGATAAGTAGTGTTAGAGCTGATGTATTGATTAAATAAATGGCTGCTAGGATAATAGCTTCTGGATCACATACGAAGCGACAGTTATCTATTTTTTCAAAACCAATAACGCTTTACGTAATTCAAAAAATTCCCCCTTGGAGTCTCTAAAATCGGTAATATTATACTATGCCCAAGTAACATATAAATGCTCGTTTTAGTATGCCTGAGCTAATCATGTTCAAGTTACTTGGGGATAAATATAATCGGTTAGGATAACTGTCATTATTTATATAGGGTGGATACCGAGGAATAGGTTCTAATAATCGCATGTATAAAAAAAGACAAAGTACAAAACCACAAGTAATTTCATACGAACGTGTTAAATCATACATGCAGTGGATGATCGAGCGATATGGAGAATATTCAGCCAAAAAATTGCTCCAAAAAGCTAACTTATTATTTAAGGATGATACGCAATATAACGAGTCTGCACTTGAGTATCTGATTGAAAGAGATATTGTCAATGATCAACGCTATGCACAACGTTTAACAGAAAGCCTGTCAGATAAAAACATTGGCCCTAATAAGATTAAAGAAAAACTATATGCTAAAGGTTTTTCATCGAACACGATTAATGAATGCATCAGTGCCATAGAAACGAGCGAAGATGACTATTTTAATAAAGCATTAACACTAAAAATTAGAAAATTTGGTGAAGAGCCTATTGAAGAATTAAAACTAAAGCAAAAAGCATTACGGCATCTAATTACAAAAGGGTTTTCATATACAATCGCTAATCAAGCTATTAGTCATTCAAACCACGAAGATGAGTAACGAAATAGCTCGAATAACAAACACATTGTAGTCATTGAACTTGGCATAGTGAAGTATTACAGGGGCACTGTTGTTTTATACAGTGTCTCAGCATATGATAAACAGATACAAAGATCAGTGTTAAATAGATGACAAATCGAATTCATTTTATCTCTCTTATAAAGCTTAATAATTAGCATGACATATACACTTTACCGTAATTTTTTTGGGCAATGGTTTGGCAAAGCCAAAAGAATCGAAATTTCAGATATGGGTATAACGCTCATTGATGTAGATCAAAACGCTCATCACATTTCAGTGAACCAACTGATTGATTTCCCACTAATTGAAGAATCCACTTTTGGAAAAACGCTAGTAATCAAAACTACAAGTGAAGTCTTTCGAATATGGGGCATAAGTAAAAGTAGTGTTAAAACGTTTGATGAAAAGTCGAGTATTGGTCTCAACAACAGCATTACGAACAATATTACTTCTCGGTTAGATTTTTTTCATAAAGAAGCACTCAATCAATATCTCAGAGACTCGTCAGTAGAAATGCTAAATAAATCGGTCACTCCATTTATTCAAAGTTATAGGGCGTCAAAAGAGCGTTGGAAACAGCTACTATCAAAAAAACAACTGTCAAAAGTTGACGTTATTTCGAGAATGCCATGCATTAAAGATGCACAGAGTTATAGGCAATATTATGAAAGGCGGATGCTTGATGCTCAAGTTGATTTTTTTGACGGGATTGAATCGAATCCATTAACTACAGAACAGAGACTTGCAGTTATAAGAAATAATGATAAAAACCTTATATTAGCTGCCGCCGGTACAGGTAAAACATCGGTAATGGTTGCTAAAGCACTGAGCCTAATTACTCATCATAAAGTGCCAGCTGATAAGGTTTTATTGCTTGCTTATAACAATGCTGCAGTCAAAGAGCTTAAAGAAAGATTAGCGGTTAGAAAAGATTCATTTGGTTTACGCTGTGAATCACCTACTATCATGACGTTTCATGCCCTTGGTTTAAAGATACTTAAAGACGCAAAAGCAAATACAAGGTTATCTGTCTTTGTGAATGAGCCAATGCAACTTGAGCAATGGTTTTTTAAATGGTTTGAGCATCATATCAGTCAAAACTATACAAACATGAAACGCTTTATTGACCTTTCCTATCAACCGAATGACACTGTTCAATTAAGTTCTACAGCACAATATGAAGCCCATGTTAGTGACAGTAAATATCAAACATTACAGGGAGATAAGGTAAAAACTCATCAGGAATTATTAATTGCTAATTGGCTGTTTTTACACTCGGTAGATTATCAGTATCCAGGGGATTATGTATCAAATTCTAAGATAACTGAAGGACTTGAATATAAGCCCTGTTTTCATCTCAGAAAAACGAATATATACCTTGAACACTTTGCAGGAACTAGAGACGCGAGCGCCAAATCAAATGGATATTCTAGTCAATTTAATGATCAAATAAACGCCATAAGGTCTATCCACCAAACAGGTGAAACTAGGCTTATAGAGATTTATGATGATGACTTGATCAGAGATAATTTGGAATATCGGTTATCGGAACAGATGGACCGAAATGATGTCGTAGTGGCACGTAAAAACACAAAAGTGATACTATCTGAGCTGAATAAAAAAAACTTACTCGCTAAAAATACCAAGAGATTTATTAAGCTTTTACAAGCAATCAGAGTAGGACAAATCAATAGTGAACAAGTTGAAACACGATTAAACAATGCGAAAATACATAACGCCAAACATTACACTGAACTACTAAACGAGATTGTACAAGCATATACAGCTGAGTTAACGAGTCAAAAAGCCATTGATTTTGATGATATGATTAGTCAAGCTTCTCAACATGTTACTTGTGGAAATGTAGTGCCACCGTGGACAGATATCCTTGTTGATGAGTTTCAAGATATATCAACAGCGAGAGTGAAACTATTAAATAAACTCATCGATAAAGGTCCAAAACCGAGGCTAACCGTAGTAGGAGATGACTGGCAATCTATCTACCGTTTTTCGGGAGCACAATTAGCATTAATTACCCAGTTCGATAAATATTTTGGTAGTCATTCAGTCACAGTGCTGGGAAAAACATTCCGTTATAATAATAGTATTGCAGAAACGGCAGGAAAATTTGTTATGCAGAACCCAGAGCAATACAGCAAGAAAATTGAAGCACACCACCAAGTAGAAAAATCACAAGTTTACTTAGTAGAAGCTGATAAAAATACTCTGAACGAAAGTATCGTTCAGGTTGTTAATACGATTAGAGCCCTTGATCCCACTGGCTCAATCGCTGTATTAGCACGCTACCGTTACTTGCTTAATAATGCAGAAGCAGAGCTAAGACGTGTTTGCGTAAATAACAATATTTTATATTGGACATTTCATGGTTCTAAAGGATTAGAGGCAGATTATTGCATTCTGGTTGGATTTTCCAAGGGAAACACTGGCTTTCCAAATGTAAATAAAGAAGATTCGGTGCTCGAAGCCTTATTGCCTCAAGTTGATGGTTTTAGACATTCCGAAGAGCGTAGATTGTTGTACGTAGCAATGACTAGGGCGAAGAAAAAACTCTATTTCATTGCTGATCCCATCACCCCTTCTGAGTTTATATCTGAGCTATTATCGGCAAATTATGATGTACAGATAGTACCTAAAAACTCACTAAATCAGTCTGGCGTAAAATTAAAAAAGCCAGAGGTAATGACTGCTATTACGGATTAACAGTGTTGTGATAATCAGCAATATTTATAAGTTAACTGAATGATAAATCGAAATAATATTGTTGATGTCGTTTTGACTTTCCTGTTTTAAGCCAAGCCTTATACGTTGGTAATGTGCAATTGTTTTAGTTAAATACCGTTTCGCTATTTCATTCTGTTCCTGTGTTTCAGATAACCATATTTTATTACCGACAGGACTAATTTTATTCCCTGAATTACTACTTGATGAAACAAGAAGTACTTCATAATGACGGTTGTTTTCTTCTACTAATTTTTCATCTTTCAAACTGAAATCCAATGCAATTAATTTACTGCGTAGTGAAAATTGGTGATGGACAGGGCAGAGCAAAAAATCTATGTTTAAACTTGTGTGCTTTCGATGAATTTCTTCAATAAATTTAATCATCAAGTCACCGCCAACTCCTGCAATAATGACTAGGTGTTTACCTTCATATTTATCTAGAGGCAACGAGGCTACATCGAGACAATGTGTTTGCCAAGGTGAGTTTATAAAATAATGCTGAAGTTTGTTATCCAGTGCAATCATTAGCTCTGGAACTATATCTACAAAATGAATTTCACTAGATTTATTACTAGATATATTAGTAACTTGCCTTAATAGTAAGGCTGCGCCGAGTAAGCCATGATCACAACAGCAATCCCAAATATGGCTATATTGTGATGCCACCATTTGTTCGATTATTTGTAACCGTTTACCAAGTTTAAATTTGTGCTGAGTGTTAGATTTCAATGTGAATACTTTTAACAGGAAAACATACGTATTGTATAGTGAAGTCATTTTATCACACAAGTAACACTTGTATATTTTAGATGAATGTTTTGCTTAACTATTGCATTTCTCAGACATAAATTGTTACTACTTGTCATACAATTCGCGATAGTTTGTGATAATTTCAGCAGCGATTACTGATAGAGTAACAGGGATTTTACTAACCATCATGAAAAAAAATTATAACATGATGAAATATAACCATTTGGAGTGGACGAAAAATGCGTAAATTATTAGTTCCTTTACTTATTAGCTGTAGTTTTTCAGCTGGATTTGTACAAGCTGAAAGTTTTAGTGAAGATATTAAAGCAGCCATGAAATCAGAGCATCGTTCTGACAAAGATAAAGAACGAGATCGAAATCGTAAACCTGTAAAAACACTTGAATTTTTAGGTATACAGTCTGACATGACAGTACTTGAATTGATTCCAGGTGGTGGTTGGTATACCAATTTACTTGCTCCTGCATTAAAAGATAAAGGTCAACTTTATGTTGCAATGGCGTCAGAAAAATTATTAAGTAAAGATGAGTTTAGTAAAGTTAAAACAGTAAGTAATGACTCAAAGTGGGAACGTAACGAAGAAGAAGATCGCTACAATTTATTAAACGTCGATTTTGATGTGGAAAATATTGATGCGGTTTTAACTTTCCGTAACTATCATAATCTGTCACTAGCAACCCGTACTAAAGTGAATGAAGAGGCAATAAAAGCATTAAAACCAGGTGGTATTTACGGTATTGTTGATCATACTCGTCGTCATATGCAAAAAGAAAATGATGAGAATGGCCGCAGAGTAGATCCAATTTTAGTGATTAAAGAAGTCCAAGCCGCGGGTTTTGTTTTTGTTGATTACTCATCAATGCATTACAAAGCAGATGATGAATTGCGTTTTGAGGTCGGCAGAAAATCAGTTACCGGTAATTCAGACCGGTTTACATTATTATTTAAAAAGCCGATGAAATAAAATTTACATTGTTGATGTAATAATTAAAGCGTAAACATTTTCGATTTCAATACACTAAACGGATTGTTCATTTATGAGCAATCCGTTTTATTTTAAGATGTAAATTCAGAATAATTAATTTAGCTGGTAATGCAACTTCATTGCTAACCAATGCAGGTAACCAATACAAAAACGTCATTTAGTAAATGAAATGTGTGTCATGAAAATCATATCTGTATTAAATTAAAACATTTAATGTTCAAGATTAAACCAGAGAATAATTAAATTATGTCATCAAACCGTATATCATATTAATTTGTTGTATAAAGCCTCTTTTACATTACTTTTTAGTTCGTTAAATGTGCATATTAGTCGTTTATTACTAATAAGCAGTGTTACTCAATTTGGTTAAAACGGCACTAAATCAGCCTGTAGCCCTTTATAATTAACACACCATTACAATATGTACAAATAGCAACCTAACGCTACGTGAATTCTGATAATTTTAACTTGTCATCATAAGTAAAGAATTACATAGCGTGCTAATTTAGTCGAACTAATTTATAGCTTATAAAGTAGGGCGGTTGTTTCACAATTTACAGTCGGCTTTATAATAATTAATCGACCTTTCTTCTTTTACCACTTTCGGCACGTTTCTTATTTTCACTTTGAACATAAACAGTATCTGTTGTTGCCATACTTGCATGACCAAGATCTTCTGAAATATCTTTAAGAGGGCGCCCACGTTCAATTTCCATACTTGCGCCGGTATGTCTTAACCAATGGGCAGATGCTTCTTTCAATTTTAGTGCTTTATTTTCGCCTTCAGATCTACGCATATTCTCATGAGCAAGATCGAAAACACTCTGTACTATTCGTCTTAAATGCCTTGATGTCATACCGCCTTGACCACGTACTTTTTCCACCAAAACTGAATTTTCATTACTTGATGGTAAACCCAACAAACTACGTGAAGCTCGATAACGCTCTAAAAAAGGTAGAAAATCAATAGGAACAGTAATATCACGTAATTTTCGGCTTTTACCAAATATTTTAAGCCACCAGTTTTCATCATCATCTTGCCAAAAGTGGCCCATGGTCGGTGACCATGTAGGTCTTTCAGATAACTCTGAAATTCTTAAAAAAAGAGTTTTCAAAGCTGCAATAACAAATAAGTTACGTTCAAATAGAGGATCTTCATCGGCCATTTCAACAGCGGTGTCTAGAACGTATTGCCATTGACTACCGGTCAACCGTTTAATTTCCTTAACTTGAGAGTCAATAATAAAGTGTCGGCAATCTTTCTTAGCTATTTGTGCAGGGTTACCAATACAAAAATCTTCAGCCATTAAGTAATTATAAAAGACGATAATAGCGGTAAACATTGATGAAAGCGTTTGCTGTGATGGCCGGTATTTTTTCTTATCAATAACAAAATCAGCTTTCAAACTTTTTGGAGCTTGAATTTTATATGGAAACCAAAGCTCGTTAGCTGCTGAATAACCGTTAGTAATTTTGAAACGTTCTTGATTCGATGTGCCAATCCAAGTGACCGGTGGTTGCCAACAAAAATCAGCATACTCAAGTAAGTCGGATTTTCGTAATTGATCTATTGGTTTTTTCTTTTCGATAAACGACCATAAAAGAAAACGTTCAACGTCATTTCTGAATCTATCATAAGTATGTGCTGATTTATTTCTACCGATATAAGTGAGGAATATTTTCCCCCAATTAAATTGTTCTAGCCACCAGGGTTCGTTGGATGAGAATATTTTATTAAGCTCAGGATAATCTTCAAGATCGAAATCGCATAAATCAATGTACGGCGGATACAGCGGAACAGGATTCTTTAAGGTAGGAGCTGAACTTTGAGATAAAGTTGAATTTGAGGTCTTTGTTAATGACATTTATTTTGAATACCAATTTTTGAGTTCTAAGTAGAATGTAGGCATAAAGCTAGTATAAATCACCACACTCACTATGTCCAATACTGAAGAGTATCGGACATAGTGAGTGTGTATATCTGTAGGGTGGTTATCCCTGCTATTTGTCATTCGAACTTTAACAATAGATCCGATCTACTCTAGACTGGTGTTTGTAGCTTCTTGATATAAAGATGTTAATCAGTATTTTTATAATAAATAAAAATACCAATCCCCAATTAACCAGTAGATCCTGTTTTAGATTTAGCTGCCCTAAAATATTCAATTGCTTATCGTTATGTGCATGAAATTAGTTTTTGTGTTCATACGCTATATATTTCATATAGCGTCTATGATTGATAAGCGTTGAGTAAATCAGTAGCTAATTGACTTCTTGCTTGTTCATTGGAACCATAGTTTTCTGATGTTATTTCTTTTTGTAGGTTTGAACTTATTTTTTTAAAGACCCCTTCAAAAAACTCCTGGTTTAAACTACCTTGCTGATGTCCGATATTAAAGATAACTGGAAACATTTTTATTATCGCACCAAACCCTATCGGCTTCGATAAGATATAGTTTTTGGGATCATTCCATTCTTTATGGAATACTTCTTCTACGGCTGAAAATAAATTTAGCATAATTTTATGAATCACTGCATCATCATCTGAAATGAAGTATCTTCTCAATGGTAGATTCTCATTATCATCAAGAATAATATCTCGCTTAATATCTCTGCTATCTTTATCAGGATTTTTAGTTATAAGCTCTAAAAAATACTTAATAAAAGTACCTTGGGAAAGAGATGCTGCATGTTGATCTGCTTCTTTCTTACCTAGCATCTTAAGCCTACGACTAAATGGTGATTTAGATTCTTTATTAAGAGCTCTTGCAATTTCGTGGCATGTTTTATACGGACTTCTTGTCTTACTTAAAGCAAATAAATCGTATATAAGCGACATGTTAACTCTTGTTTGTTTACTGTTAATAATAGAGAAAACATAGGCTTTTTGATAAGGTTCAAGATTGAACATAAATACAACGGGTAGTTGGAAGTCATTTATAAAATTTGACTTTTTAAGCCCTTCCAATCGGTGTTGTCCATCAATTACATCGCCAATAATATCGTTCTCGTCAAAGTAAATATAATCTTCATCTATTCGTGCATTGGACGATAAATCGACAGAAACTATTACTGGTGTTGGAAAAGTTGCATCAGTATCAGAGCAATACTCTGAAATCTCTTTAATCCTGTTTTGGGATTGATCTCGTTGAATGGCATCAGGATGTTCTCCTCTAGCTGTGACATCGGCTATTTTTGCAAGTACTGAAGCCTCCAATGAAGTAATATAAAAATTACCAATAGGCTGTTTAACTAAAAGGTACTTAGCTTTCATAGAGTTACTCCTGATCCATCATCTTTAAGCTTATTACTGTCAGCTACAACTTCTTTGACTGTAGCATCATCTTGCTCATTAAAACTATCTTCAAGATGTTGATATTCTGGAGCTTCTATTCTTAGTAAACAATAAGTGTATAAACCAATAAATATTGCTAATGCATAAACTATGAGTTGCGGTGAATCAACTGTCAGTTCAAAATTGGCCGTAGTACTCAACGTTTTCATTTGGACAGCCGCATAAATAATACCTGAAATTATTAAAAAGAATATAATAATGATAATTGATACTATTTTTAATGAAGTAAATTCTGGTTTCTTATTTTTTATAAAGTTAGCAAATAAAGGTCCTAAAGCAGAGGCTGCAATTGCAATTGAAAAAGTATAAAAGCTGCCTGATGTAGAATCTAAATATATTGACTGTGTAACTGATATTGAGTGAGTAAAACTCCTAATAATAATATTAGCTAAAATACCTAATTGACCAGCTATTATCGTAAAAACAAACCAAATAAAAAATTCAAGTTTATTGGATTTTATAATTTTAAATGGGTCAAAAATATATTTTAGAGGCCTTTTAAAAATGTAGTTCATGATTTCCTTAATCTATTCTTATTATCTATTACCAATATATTGAGCTTATTTGTTAAGTTTAATTAATTAGCCCATAATCACCAATCAACTCTTTATCGACTAGCCTAAAATTATTAAGTTTTAAATTTTTCCAGTGAGATTCATGCAAATGCTCCATTAGGATTATTTGGATTCCGCCCTTCTCCTTCATGCTTTCAACATAATCATTTAATTCCTTTAGTGCTACATCAAGGCTAGCAATATCATCACTATTTTCTAGTGTATAAGGTGTACTAACTTGATCAAAGACTATAAATGAAGGCATCCAAGAAACCTGATTATCTAGTGCTAATTCATGTATAGCCATGAAAAATGACAAGTGTAAGTACAAATAGTTTGAAGCGCTACCAATGTCGATCATTTTTTCTACGGATCTTCCCTCGTCTAAAATTAGGTTTATACTCCTATCCTTTTCTAAGAAGATAGCCTGTGCATTTTCATAGCCTTTGAGTTTTAAACGGCTTAAATGATTGTTTAATTTAATATTGAGGTTAGCCATTATAAATTCACGCTTTGATTCCATATTTTGAACAACACCGTTTAACTGTTCAATTTTATCATCTATATCATCAATTTTGCTTGAATAATCTATAGGATTTGCTTTTCCTGAATAGAGATCTACTTTCACACCTAACTTACCTTGATATTTATATATCTCTCTAGGGCTAGAAATTTTACTAGAAAGATTTCGAGTCTCTTCAATGCTAGATTTTACAATATTCAATTCTTTCTCAATCTCTTTTGTTTTTTCATCTACATCAACATATAGCAAAGACTGATTACGCTTTTTCCAACTTTCTTTTACTGTTAACAACTCTTCTTCTAATACTTGCAAAACTGAGCTTGTCTTTGTACCTGGGAGAATCTCTTTATACCTTTCAATAAGATAAGAAACTGGTTGTATTGAATCATCACTTTGTTTCAATAGGCTTTGGTACTCCCTATAGCCTTCGTTGAATTTTGTAAATTGACGTAATTTCCTATTCAATTCTAGCTGTTTTTGTTCCAACTCTTTTAGTTGTTCGTCTATGTTATCGAATCTTTCAAGGGGAGAATCTACGATTGTTTGCAATAAGCCTAATGATGTTTCGATATCATCACTAGGCTTATTTAATAAACCTAGTGATATTGCTTCTGCTTCCAAAGAAAGGACATCTTCATGAAATTCTAATCGTTTATTTCCTATGAGTTCTGAACGACGCTCTAGACTTGATTTATCAGCTTTAAGTTTTTCAAGTCGCTCATTAACAATTGCTCCCTCTATATCAACGATACCAATAGCCATTTTAAATGTACGTTCTATTCTTTCAAGAACCTTCAAATTACTAGGACTATTAAAAATATAATCGGGGGCTACTATTGCATTTTGATCTTGATAGCAATAACTAAGGAAATTTCTAAAAGAAACTTTGGAACCTGCCCTGATAGTTCTTCCACCATAGGGAACTTTAAGTTCACTATCTAAACCAAATTCTTTATCTAGGACTTTTTTTAAACTTGCTACCTTCATATTCTTGACTGGTAAATCAGGGATTCCACCATCGTCACAGAAATACAACTCGTCAGTTTCATTTCTGTGGTAAGCAGGTCTAGCAACAGTAATTAAACCCGCGCTAGTGCTTAATCTCAAACCGTACCAGTTAGTCTTATCATCAATATTAGCTTTTGAAATACCATTTGCATCGGAAGAAAGTAAACAATAATCAATAATGTGAAGGATCGATGACTTACCTTTACCAGACTCGCCAGTTATTACATTAACGGAGTTGCGTTTTAGCTCCAGGTTTCGAAGGTCTCCACTTTTTTGCCAAATTAAAATGTTTTCTATTTGTATTTTCATAATTCAATTCTTAATAACGAGTAGTTTGATTCAGGTGGTTCGGATAATATTTTCGATACATTTTCAGAAGCCATTATAATGTCACTAACTTTCTTATTAATTCCACCTGAAGTTATAGGGTGCTGTTCTATATCAATTAAATCTGAACCTTTTAAAGCAAATAAACCAAGCTCTAATCCCATAGCTATAGCATTAGTAGTCACTATAAGTGTGTCAGTCAATTTATCATCAAAGCCTATAAAGTATTCACTTTTAGATGTCACTAATTCTTGCAATGAAAGTATTTTTGTATTCTTTCTCTTTAAGTAGCCCCGAATTTTTTTATCAAATAAAAGAGGAGCAATTAAATATACATTCGCTATATTTAATTGTTTATTTAATGCTAGAGCAGACTGTATAGATATGAGCCCTAAAGCTTCATTATTAAGTATTCCAATCATTCTTTTTGTCCATATAGTTCTTGCCAGTCGCTTCTCCAACCAATGCGACACTTATCTGATAGCTCTAATCCCTTCCCTAAAACCATACCTCTTACAAGGAAAGAGTTTGAAACTTGAACTGTTACGTTCTCAATCTTATATAAACAATCTCTAGCTGACCGTTTGATAGCAACTTCACTATCTGTTTCCAATAAATTATATATTTGTCGATGTAAAGACCTCCAACCAGCATAAACCTCATCATCTAGAGTTGAATTTTCTGACTCACTGAATTTACCATCAATAATTAATTTTTGAATAAACATAGATGTGGCTGCATATTCGATGGCATGCTCAGTTATCTCCTGTGGTGAGATATCGATATCTTTTAGTTGCATTGCAAATAAACCATCTTTGGGGTCAATCGTATTAACATTTTTAAATTGGTTGTAACGGCTAAAATCAATTTTTCGATCTTGAGATATCTTTATGATCCTATCGAATTGAAAATCTTTTCTAAAAGTAGAGTAATCAATTGACATTTTTTTACCCGATTTAATTAATTCATATTTTCTCTTTTTGAACACTCCAATTAATTGATCGACCACCTCTGTAGATTCACTGTTGCTTATAGAGAAATACTCAACTTTCTTAATAAGTCGCTCAATGATGCTGTCAACTGAATATATAAAAGTAATTTTACTAAACAGTCTTTTTAGTTCCAAATGGCTTAAGTTAGAAATGTAATCAACATATTTCTTTATAGGGTTTTCATTTTCTGTGGGGGCTTTTTTAGATTCTTTTAATTCAATGTCGCTTTTGATTAGCATAATTTCTGATTCTAATGCTTTATAATCTATTGGGTTTTCACTAATTTCTTTAACAAATCCCTTATATGTTGTTTGTCTTTTATTTGTATAAAAAACAAATTCAATATCATCTGTATCAAGCTTATCAATTGCAACACTCCAATTATAGATCGTTTTCCATAGGTCAGAATCTCTGTTAGTGACTGAGGAATTATCACTAACTGAGTGCTTTACTTGGATTAATACTTTGGAGCCACTTATGCGATCATGATGTACATCATCAAATACTTCCAACCCAATAACTTCACCTGGTTTCATTTCTATCAGAAATTCCAGACAAACTAAATCTTGGTACTCAAAGCCTAATTGGCTTTTATCAGCGGATATATCATCAAAAAAACTATCAGTCATAGTAGGCTTGTGAGATTTCAGGTTTTGAAGGCATGCTAAATAAATTCCTTTTTAAAATTATATTCTTAGAGTGAAAAAACTCAACTTACCTATAAGAGTATGTGTTTTATTAAAACAGAGTTCAATAGGTAACTTGTAATTAGAACAAAAACCCTATTAATAACCTTAAGTAGTTGATACAAATCAAATATGGAAACATATCAGTGTTATTCAAAACCCTCTTTTGATAGTGCACTTTCCCCTACCTTAATTCCCCACTTAAACTCACTTATTTTGAAAAAAAGCAAAATATATTGAATTAACTTCGTTAATCACTGAAACTTATAATAATTAAACTAAATCAATAGCTTGTGACATATTATTGCAATAAATAATACATTTGTATATTAAACATAGATATCAAGGGATTACTTCACCCAGACATATTATAACAGTAATTATTTCAGTGACTTAGCTGTTTGACTTGTACTCTTTGTTCATTATAATCATCACTATTACCATTGATTGAATTTGTGACTATACGATGACTATTACTCCACGAACACAGGTCAAACAACGATTTACTGGCACCTCTTATTTTGGCTATAGCAAAACCTTAAAGCGGAGTGCCGTTTTAGACAGTTTATTAGAGTGTGAATATCGTAGCCTTCGTCTGTTCTTTTTGAATAAAGGTGAAGACTTTATTACACAACCAGAGCCAATTGAACATCACCTTTATGGCAGTCCAAATCGCTATACACCCGATGGTGCTTTGTATGTGCCTAAAATTGTGTATAAAGAGGAAGTAAAATACGTTGAGGAGACGTTAGAGCCAGAATTTATTGCAAAAAAGGAATATCTTACTCATTTATATGCATCGAAAAACGAAGTATTTAGAGTAATAACCGAAGAAGATATTAGAGTTGGCCACCGAGTAGACAATATTGCTCAACTGTTCCCTTCCTTACACCATCCTGCGCCTATTGATGCATTCCAAACACTCACAGAGGGACTTGATCAAAAAGGCTATGCATTTCTTGAGTTAGTAGAAATTGCTAAAAATAAAAAGATAGATCCACTTATGGTGAAAAGAGCCATTGCGCATCGTTTATTTACTTGCGATTTAACTAAAAAATGGAAAGACATTGAATTGTTTTTCTAAAAAATTCCATTCATTACAAATTAATTCTACACACTCTAATCATGCGTTTAGTTATTAACATAGTTATTCGTTGACCAAAGAAGATCCTATTATGAAACAAAAAATACGACAACATGATACACCTATAATGTTCAATGGCATGCTTGGTCGAATGTATCTCGCCGGCAAAGACTATGTCACATTGACATTTGATGGTTTGGGGATTGCACCAATATCGCTTACTAACGTTGAGCTTGGCCAAGCGATCAATACATCATTGTTCTTTGTTCAAGATAAACAGGCAGCGAACATTGCTATAGGTAATCTAAGTCCAACCGAGCTTATTGAGCAACAACGCAGGAATGCCTACTTAAATGCTGTCAAAGAAAATGGTTGCACTGTTGGCGGTAAGTTATTGCGCGAACGTGTGATCAGTGAGGTCTCAACAAAGATAGAAGATTCTGATCCCCCCTGTATTTCAACTTTAGGTAAATGGGCAAAAATAGAGAATCAAATTGTAGGTGGTGTTACTGCAAAACATAAATTAAAGAAAAAGCGCCAAGGTAAGTTTGATGAGGAAATAATATCGATTGCTTTAATGGTTACCGATGAACATATACTTCAAGAAGTACCTAAGTCTATTCAATATGCTTACGATAAATTCAGAGGAAAACTAAAAGGTCTTTTTGATAAGGTACCCTGCCTAGAAACTTTTAGAAAGTGGATAACTGAGCTAATTGCGCCGGATATTTTGATTAAAACACAAAATAACCGTAGCGAACGTCGAAAAGCTATGCGTAATGCTATTGCTAAATACGTTACGACTAGGCCACTTCAGAGGGTGGAAGCGGATGGCGTTTATATACCTGTTGGTATTGTTGATGATGAAGATAACTACCTCGGTGGCGTCACTATTATTATCTTAATCGATGTACATACGCGATCAATTCTTGGTTATGAGTTACAGATTGGACGTGGAGAGCCAAGTTCAACAATTATCAGTGCGATACGTCATAGTATTTGTCCCAAGGACCCTGGGACTTTCCACAGTTTTATTGATAGCCCTTGGCTTGCTTTCGGTGTACCAGAGCTAATTGTTCTTGATGGTGGTTCAGGTTTCACCTCTATTGAAACGATTAGTTATGTGGAGCATTACTGTGGTAGCTACTTGGGAGTGCTGCAATCAGCCAGTCCTTGGTTGAAGCCGTATATTGAGCGGCTAAATTTAGGAGTGAAAAATGACTTCGCCATAGCGCTACCAGGCTATGTTGGAAATATCAAAGAGCAAAAAAAACAAAGCATGACCATGAAGCAAAAAGCTGTTTTAACCATTGATGAGTTTAGACGTGCATTTGAGGCATGGGTTGTGGATCAATACCACAATACTGAGCATTCAGGCTTAAAGCAAAAAACTCCTAATCAAGCTTGGCAAGAAGCAATTAATGGAATCTTTATCCCGGAGATCCCGGTAGATATGGAAAGAGTTAAGCTGCCTGCTGGGCAATCCTGTATTCGTAAAGTATCAGGTGACGTATACCACCAAGGGGTAGTTATTAATAATATTCGCTACAACGATGATGACGGCGAGTTAAAAAAAGTGGCCATGCAACTTGCTCAAACCAACCAAGAAACCACGGTGCATTGTTATTACTCAACCTCAGATATTAGCGCTATCACCGTCTTAAACCCATTCACTCAAGATGTGTTTTTAGTGACTACAATAGACCCTTCTATTTATAAAGGAATGTCTTTAGCTGAGTATCAAGCAAAAGAAGTTAAAACATACAAAGACAAGGGTTATGGTCATAAACGAGGTGTTGATACCAACCCAGAAATTATGGCGGCTATAGGTCGTTTGGATCAAAAAGAGAAACAAAAAGACAGTACGCGAGCACGACCTGCAAAACCTCATGAAATTGAAAATAAGATTAATGCTTTGAGTGATGCTAATAGAGAAGAAAATTCGAAGGACACTAGCCCAAAAACAGTTGATGGTTTAGATGAATATGATCCAAACGATGTGAGTGGTCATGATGAGTCATAAACCTGAAATCAATGTGTTTACGCCTTTGCCGATAGATATGAACAGTGATTTATCAACCAATGCGCAAATCATGAAGTTACCACCACATGCACGGGAATTTTACTTTAAAACCTTTAAACACAGTGGTTTTAATCTTGGCCTTAAAGAATTAAGACAAAGTCATATGATGTCAGGGTTAGATGGCCAAGGTTGTATAATAATTGGTAACCCTGGGCTAGGTAAAAGCCGATTACTACGCTATTTCGCAACAGAGGTATATCAACAACCTGAATACCAGGCAACGGATGAAGTAACAAAGTTGCCTTTGTTATCAATACGGGTTCCGGGGAAACCATCAATACTTGGGATTATTGAAAAACTAATGGATTGTGCAAGGTATGAACACCCCACCCCTCGTAATATCGATATGGCGATTAAACAGCTTTATCGATTTATCCGATTCACGGGCGTTGAAATCATTATTTTTGATGAGTTTCAACACTTACTAAGAAAAAATGCGCTCATTCGAACACGTGACATTATGGCCTTTATTAAAGTGTTAATGGATGACCTTTGCTTGTCTGTAGTATTTTCTGGGCTACCTGAGCTTGTAACATTGCTCGACGAGCACGAAGAGATCAAAGAACGATTCTCTTCTGCTAATGTTGAGCTTGTTCCCTTTAGCATTAGTAACACCAAAAACATGAAAGAGTTTGCTAGTTACCTTAAAAATATAGAGAACAACTTTACTAACGCAGGTTATAGCATTTGTTCTTTGCTAGAGCTTGATATGTTAAAACGCTTTTATATTGCGACTCTAGGTATTCCAAGACGTATTACACAGCTGTTTATGCGTGTCATGACTCAGCTACCAGATAAAAAGGAAATAACGGCTAACGACCTTAATCTTATATTTAAGGCCATGGCTTATAACAAAATTAAAAACTTTAATCTTTTTACCGAGCACTCATACCAAATTGATGCTCAGTATAGTGAATTATTGAACAAACAAAATGGAGTAATTAAAAAGAGTAATACTAATCATAAAGCCGGTACACGCCAGGGGGGATCATAATTATGTTACGTCTACGCCCATACCCCAAAGAAAATGAAGCATTGACTCAATACTTAATGCGCCTTGCGTATATGAATAGCCACTTTAAGCTCAGTAACTTTCTCAAATCGATAAAAATGGATAAGCCCAAAGCTGGACGTTTTGGTCTTTGGCACACAACGCAATTAACTAACTTAACTAAAGTGCTATCCATCGAACTAGATCGCGATGTAACTGATGTACTTCAACTGCATCAACGATATAGTCAAACATCTTGGCTATTTGAAAAGGGTCGGACATTTGCTGAGTTAGTAGTAGATTTTCCTCGTATTTGTACCGCTTGTTTGGCTGAAGATCACGTTATGGATTGGCGTTGGGGTATTGCCACTGTAGCACGTTGTCCCAAGCACAAACTTCCGCTTATTGATACCTGCCCCCAATGCGATAAACCAATAGCATGGGATGCTAACCTTTTTGAATTTTGCCCAAGCTGTAAACAGTCTTGGAAATTAGAAACCGGTGATAAGCGCTTTGCTGATATCGAGTTAAACGCTTTAGAGCGTAAGTTATGGCCTGAAGTTGATGGTACGTTACTAGCAGACCCAACACTGCTAGCTGATGTCACTTTTGCTACGTATGTAGCGGCTCGCCCGTTTGATATGTTAATCCAAGCCTTCTCACGTGTGCCATACAGTGCCGACCACAGTAAATTGATTTTAACGGGTTTGCAGCTGTTAACATCACCTGAGCACCGAGTGCTATGGGACGAACGTTGTAAGAGTCATTTACAGGACTTTGCTGAAACTATTCATCCACCCATGCAATTTAACCATTGGGTAAAAGGAACGTATGATTATTCTCACTTTTTAAACCTGACATCGTTTAATGAACGCGCTGAATATGTTCAAAAAGCTAGAGTCGAATATGCATCAAAGCTTTATGACGAAATCCCTCGTTACCATGTAGATATATTTTCCTTAGCAAAAGCCGTAAATCTAGATATTAGTGATGTCACCATTTTATTTGAAAACCAAACGTTTCCCATGGTAAATACATCCTTTGTAGGTAATCACAAAATGATGTTTACTAAGATATTCAATATGCACTACATCACCGGGCTTATCAGTGAGTTTGTTAAATCACCGCCATACAAGGATGGTTATTTAAGCATAACGGCTCAAACTCAATTGGTTAATCAGCACTTGTGCCATTTCGGCGATGTAGTTAATGCTGTTTTGACTAAAAAAATTAAAGGTTATCTGAGCTCAACTTCAGATTTAAGCCAAGTTATTGTACCTGTAGAGCCTTTTAAAACTTGGTTAGTAAATATGCTTGAATCAGCTTTCCATCGACCTATATCCGTTGTTAATGCCGCTAAAGCGATTGATTGTTCAAGCGATGATATAAAGCTTTTAGTTCAAGAGGGAAAATTGAAGTGGGCAAAAAATCAACGTAAAGGTGAGCTTCTTGATGGCCCATCTTTCATGGCATATTTAAAATATTCCTTTAACTGAGTAAATAAGAGTGGTTTCTAATGATCGCTTCTACCACATTGCGGATATTTGCTATTACTGCAAATTGGGTAGCTTAGATTAGATTTAGTATTGGTAAGTGCCATAGTCACTTGTTAGCTTTTAAATAAGCACAAAGTTACTTTCAGGTGGACGAATAAACTCAATTTTTCTTACCTTATCTATTTCTGGTTGTTGAACGTACAATGCGTACGAACAGCCAAGCTGTGCAGATATATTAAAATCAACAGGTTCAACCAAATTACAATGATAATTGAACACTCCTTTTTGAAAAATATATGATGATGTGATATCCATATTTCCCATATCACTGTGTATAACATTTTGACATTCTTTCATACTTACTAATCCAACAGGTGCTGATAACTTAAAGTAGTCTCCTGCATTTGTGTTAATCAAATCTAACAAGGTGCTTGTTGAATTTAAATTTACAACAGCTCCTATTTCATGAACCGTGACAGTTGACTTATCGTTGTCCGAATGTGCAGGTAACGATCTTATCAACATCACAAAAGCAATTTTACTACCGTCACTTTTAAACTTATTCTCTAACCATTTGCTCGCTTTTTCAATCGAAATGCTTTCTGGCAGACTTATGATTATCGCATTTACTGCCCTCCCTGTTTCAACAACAGAGTGTTTTGATATGTTCTTCACTGCATTTTTGAATAACCTTTCAAACCTTTTCTGCTCATTCTTACTGTGGGACGCCACCATATTTACTGCATAGCTAGGTTCAATATCAGTAAAATTGAACCCTTCGACATCACTACTTAAATTTTTTAGTAGGATATCGAACCCGCCTACTTTAGATTCTTTAATATTTTTAGTTACAACTTTCGATATGTGTTTTTTTAGTACGTTTCTCGCTGGAATTTTAGAGTTAAAGTGAGAGTAAAAGAATAACTGTTTCCCATTTAATTTGTTCTCAATCAACGATTCTTTAAATACTTTTTCAATGTACTTAAACTCTTGCTTTAGCTTTTTTTCTTCATCAGACTCTTGAAGCTTCTTACATGAAAACCTTACCTCTCCAGCATCTGTTTTGACTGAAAAGTCATACCCAGGTTGTCCCGGTTTAGAAAGAATGGCTTTGTTATCAGAAAAATAAAGTGAATAAGCTATAGCCTCAAAACATACTCCAATAATGTTGTCATGATTGGAACTCTTAACTTGTTTAATGAAGTCATTTATCCAATCTTTATTTTCACAACATTCTATGTTTTTTAGGGCTGTGCCAAGAGTATATAGTTCAATTGTTGATAAAAAATCAGTTCTCAACCAGAGTTCACGAAGTGCATTATATTTATTCCCCGATTTATTAAGCCAGGCCTTACCAACAACTTCTTCTACAAACTTAATATTTGATACGACTGTCTGATACGGTAAATCACTTGGAATTTGTCTTTTCATTTATCTACTTTACCTCAGAATGATGGTGGAGAAAGCTAAAGCCCCTTGCTATTTAGACTCATCGCCAAAACGCTTCTCTTAATGATATTAATATTATTATTTTGACTTAATGGTGATTTCTATATCAAACTCTTTAGCTTCAGTCCTTACTGCCTTTATATAATGCAATTTTATAGAACCTTCAACAAACTTTAGACAGTGGCTATTACTCTGCTTTATAGGACTTTCATCTGAAGTTGTCACTGTATAATGATAATATCCATATTCAGAATTGTGGTGTTCAGAACAGTCAGAAACTTTTTGAATGTTATAATAAAATGGCTGTACCTTAGAGTATTCGGGGAATAAAACAACATTAAGTCCATCCATTCCTGTTTGTACTGAGCTAAAAACTAGGCCATGTATATCTGAACCAAAATTAACACGTAAATACTCAAATATTATTTGGGTTTCAATATATGTAGATGTACCTCTTTGAGAAGCAGGTTTAGAAAGTAAGAAAATTAATTGTTTAATAAATTGCGATTTATGAGAGTTATCCGTATATTTTTCGTCAAGTGGACAAAAGTGAATTTTACTTATCTCAGTCAGCTTCCTTAAATCTAACATCCTTAAAGTTTTCGTAGTTCTAAACTCAGCAGACATAACGCTATCCCCTGTTATAGCTCGCACCTCACTAAAGCACGTTTCTCGATCACTTGAAGCATAAAAAGCTGAAATACCGCTAGGAGTCATTCGCTGATCACTAGCTAAATTATTTGGTACGGGACCAAGTTGGCTAGATGGATCACTATAAATGGCAGTCCTTTCATTTTCAGAGTTTGCAACACGTGCCCTATAAATAGAGGCTTCTGAATTAAATTTGTAAATTACATCATCAAGAATTACTCCATCCTTTTGAATAATTGCAAATAATGAGTTCAAAAATTTTTTTGCACTCTCATTGAAAAATCTATGATTATGAGATACAGATTTTATAAATTCTGACCATTTAGATTCATACACATTATTCTCCAGCGTACCATCATCGTAAACAAATAAAGTTTCGCTCGTATTTAGTGAACCAATAACATGCTCAGTTAAATCATCCCTTAATTCCTCTGAACCGACTTCTAAATTGTCTATCATTTCCCAAATTTCTGATACACACAAATCATCACTACCGTGATAAAACATCCCAATTTCCATTTGACTGCATTCAGACAAAGGTAAAACGGATTCCATAAAACGAGATTCAAATATGTCGAATATTACTTCTTTATTAGCAACATTATTTTTAGTTTCACCGCAATAGCAACAAGAGCCATGTGCCGACTTTTTTTCAATTTCTATTTTTATGGATTCCACATGAATACAATCCGAACATATAAATCTCATTACCACCTCTAAAATTATAACGCCCCGCTCTGTACCAAGTTTGAAGCGGAGGGGAAATATTATCCTACAGCACCGATTTTTTATGCATTACAGTGCTCTATTCAAATCAATATTTAATCCAGCAGATTTCATTTCTCTTGCTAGACCGAGCTTCCAAGCTCCTGCATTATCCATAGGAGTGTAAACAACTCCCGCAAAATCATTAGGTACTTCAACACCTTCTTTGTAGAGGACGCAGACCCTGCCTCTAGAAAGAGCTGAACAAAAATAACCAAGCTCAAATATAACATTCTGCCTAGCTCTATATTTAGCATTATTAGGGCTATCTTTTGCGTACCCTACATCATCGGGAGTTAGAAGCACGATAGCAAAAGCAGCTTCAGAAGCATGCTTCTCAAACTTTTCAATAATTGTTTGACTTCGACTTGTTTGCTCATGAAGAATAGTTGCATTTAGACCTAGAGATTCTACGTACCTTGCCGTTTCAGTTTTACTGAGTTCATCATGCCCATGGACAATAAAAACATTATTTGTAATAGAGGTACTAGTATTCACTACCTTGGTATTCGGGGACCTGTATTGTGCTGATGCGTTAACTTGTTCCTGCGTGACAAAGCCGTGCTTTACCAGTTCTTGAAACAGGTCTAAATCCTTGACGGCCCAGTGGGTACGACTAAATTCAAAATCTTGGTAAATATCAAACGCCAATTTATTTTCGTAGAGTTTTTGTACAGGAAGTGGAGGTAGTATTTGGTCAAATTCAAAACTGACAATTATATCTTCGTTTCGTAAACGAATATCATTTATATATCCTACTCGGAAGAAACCTTCTGTTCCTTCATATGAAAAAACACAAGGAAACCCCTTCAGTATGTCAATGTTCTCATCATTTAATGATGAATATTTTAACGCAATTTCTTCAACTGTATATTCATACGACTTTATAACGCGGTCACGAGGAAACTCGGTTGGACACTTTTCCCACTTCTCCCTATTTCCAGAAACTAATAAATTAAACAACTTTAAATCTCCTTAAAAACTCAGACATTTGCATCACGCCTACTTAGGAGGCAAATATATTTGGATAATATCGAAACGTAGCCCATTGCTTTTTTACTGATATTATAAGTATAAAATTTTTTAATTCGCATTTAAGTGCGCCCACTCGACTTTTGACCCAAAAAGTGGGAGAGAGAATAGCTTTGAATCGACTGTATCAAATATAAAATTGGAGTTTTTTACTCCCCCACAAAACTTAGGTTCCGTCGCAATCGTCATCCCAAGCATTCGTTGAAAACACCACTGCATAAAAGTTGAAGTGGGTTCAATTACGTTTTCAATGTGTGATTTCGACATTACAGTTAGTTCTCCCCCTCCACATGGATCTGGACTCTCAGTAAAGTAATCAAGATCAATATCTAGATATATCGATTCTTCATTACTTTCTTTCAACTTGCGTAATAAGGCACTTTTATCATGAAAACAAAAAACTATATGGCTGTTTCCATAGGTATCGATAAGTGTTGAAACAGGGTCATGAATCTCCTGTTTACATAAAACATAAACATTACCAACCAAATTTAAGTATGCGGCGGCAAGAATATGTCCATCATTTAATGGATTAAGCCCTTCCCAACTGAAACGTGCTACCTCTAAGAAGCTATTTAAGTCAATATTGTCTAGTTCCTGCTTTTCGGTGCCACATGGGGTACACAAATCTTGATGCCAATCAATGGATACTAGCGCAGGGGGGCTCTCAAAACAGCTCACCTTTGCCCATTTATACCAATAATAAAATGCAAACCTATGCTCTTTCATTAAAGCGACTTCTATTGCCTCATTACATCCATTTGGACTCGCAACTATGCTGTAATCTGTTCCTGGTGGACAAATATACTGATCATCATTGTTCATATTTACCCTTGTATTATTTATAATCTAAATCTGCTTTCTCTATGAAATGCTAAGTAATCATGATGTTGCTTGGCTAGCAACACGCTCATTTGTTCGTTAATACCTAATGTGTGGTAATCATCTAGTTGCTCTGAAATTAATATTCGTCCCCGATCATCGAAACTGATATAGCCTAAATCGAATGCCTTATCTATATTGGCTAAAAGCAGCAAGCCATTGAATGGATCTAGCCTTTCTTCGTTATTTGATTTTGCCCAGGGCTTAATGTGCGAAGCAATTAAGAATGAATGATTTTGAAACTTGGTGATAGCACAGCCTTGCCAATAGCTGATTAGGTCTTCCCTAAAGCGGCCTTGGCCAATACGCGTGTTTACCATCACAGACTTTTGTGTGTCAGTAATTGTTTTATCAAGAATGATGTTATCGATATCTTGTTGTACTTCTACTTGAGTAATATCAGATAAAAAGGCTTTATAGCTATTTAACGCTGCGCTATACATCCCATTGCCACGTTTATCTTTCTCTACAAACTCTCGTACCTCATACGTTTTACTGACAATGCGTTCATATTCGAAATATGAGCCAATGGAAAGTAAGTTTTGCTTAGCAACTCCAACATCATTGAGCCAATTAGGAATTGAACTTTTCAATGCACCAGTGTAATTCTTGATGGTTTTGTCAGATTTACCCAGTGACTTGGCCCAACGTTTATACTGTTCTTCTAGCGAATCAATATTGGCGGTTAATGCATTACGTAATATAGGGGCTGTTTGTGGGCTTTTTAAAAACTCAAAGAGTGCTTTATCTAGGTAGGCAAATTCCACGTATTTATTAATAGTCGAGCCGCTTGGAGATTTAACACGTTCAAATGCTGATTTATTGGCCGATAGTATTTCTAAGTGCCAAAGACCTGATGTTTTAAGATAGTTAAAAGGTAAAAACGGACTGTCTGAGTCGTTATCTTGCTTTAAACGCGAAAAGTGCCAGGTAAAACGATTTTTAAGAACATCATCATAGTAAATACGATTATCAGTAATATGCCCTTGTTCAATAAGGTCCATCACTGCAAACATCATACAAACCTTATGCGGCCTTGCTCGTCCTGATGACTTGTCAGGGCGAATACTTTGAAGTTTATCAACGTAGAAAGCGAGTGACATGGTTATTACTTCATATCCATATTGGTATTAAAACCTTGAATCATTTTCACAAGGAATACCGTCTCTATCACCATCCATTTTTGTATTGGGACAATGTTTAATAAAGTACTCGGCTTCTGCGCGAGATGTCATTTGGCTGCAATGCTGTCTACCATCACAGGAGAAATTAGAATTCGTATCTGAGAAAGCTCTATTTAATAACGATCCACTAGGTGCTGGAGTGTTGGGGTTATGCTGTGCTGGCGTAGAAGCTGTTGATAAACCTAATCGTTGAAATGCAAAAGCACCAATACCTATTACCACAAGTATTAAGACAAGTTTATTTTTAGGCGCTGAGGTATTTCTATGGATACGAGGCTTATGTCGATGTATCGTTTTAGCAGCTACACCTTCAATACGACAGTTAATCGCTTTGGTTTTACCGTTAGCTTGCTTTTCTACTTCAAAGTAGATGAAGTCACCTGTTTTAGGCTTCCTGCTCATGCCTTTTAATGATGAGATATGAATAAACGTATCTTGATTAAGGTCACTCGATTGAATGAATCCAAATCCCTTATCATCTTTCCAGCTTTTTAACTGTCCTTTGTGCATCACGGTTCCATTGCAGATGTCATTTCAAGTATATACTTGTATAGTAATCTAATATCTCATAATAACAGTCACTTAGGTAGCGTTAGTTCATGAAAGTTTGTTTAACATCATGCTTTGAAACACAAGGTATGCCAGGAGACGTCATCTCTACTGAGTTTGTCGCCTTCGTGTTCGGATAATATCAGTGTAAATCCATGCCTTTTTGCTTCAGCTATCGTTCTATTCGCATCTACTTCAAATGCAGTTCGAGCATCTGAAAAATGCCCCTGTCGTAATGTGATTATAAGGTAGCCATCTACATTTAATAACGTGCTAATCGTATTAATACTTTGTGATTGTTCGTCAGGTGAAAGGTGCATCCATACAGCACTAATGAGAATGATATCGAAGGTTTTATCTTTGATTGTTGTTAACTGTGGTAGAGAGTCATCAAGCCAAGTTACATCATCACCAGTAAAGGCCTGGCCTAACGCCCTTAAATCGTCAGAAGGCTCAATGGCGGTAACGCATAACCTTTTGTGTTTTAGCGCGAGCGCATCTCTGCCACTACCTGCACCAATATCGAGTGCCGTTTTACATTGTTTGAAGTGTATTGTTTGAATCCATGAATTATGAACGTTTTCAAAAGAGATTGATTGGTATTGTGAGAACAAAAGTGCTGAGTTTTCACTATAAAACGTAATATTGTCGTCTTTACTACTCACTCAGCATCTTCCTTATTTTTTTTACTTACTGTACGCAATTATCCTCAATTAATAAATCAGTTACTACCATTTTTACTTTCCGGCCACTGGTTATTTTAGGTTCAAAACGAAGAGAAACTAAAACTGGCAGTTCTATATTTTTAAGTTGTGAGATGAGGCTTTCATCTGCATCTGTCTGCGATAATTCGACCCCACCACTTGCTTGAATAGTGAAGTTTCCAGTGTCATGTGTTTGTACTGGTTTGGTATAATATAAATGCCCTACTGTGAAATGAGAGTTATATTTTGTAGAGTAGCCACCTCCAAATTTATATCCCATCAATAAATATTTATTCTCAACACTACCAGTTAATCCGGCTAGCTTATTTAAACTTTCATGGCTTTTATTGATTGTAGTAACTCTTTTATCTAGAGACTCTTGCATGTCCTCTTTGACTATTAACTTCCCATCATTAATAAAGTGACGTGGCGCTTCATAGATAACCGATTGCTCTATCTCTTCAATAGAACTACTTCTGCAAAGCTTTGATAAGTCTATTTCAACCATAAGCCTGTTACTTCTAAACTGCCTTTGTGCCTTTTCTTCTTCAACGGCGTGAGTAACTAATACCTCTATATCAATGTCTTCACCATCTTCGGTTATTGCTATTAAGTCTGGTTGATACCCGTCTAATGGTGCTTCAATTTCAATATTTTCTAATTGAGTTATCTTACCTGCTTCAAAACATGATGACTCATGCATGTAACCGCCAATGTCATTTGATTCAACTTTCACATAGCTTGCCGGTAACATAAGCTTTTTATTTTTAGCAATAAGGTCTTTGGCTAATAAGTGAATAGCGGTCTCTTGGCCTAAATGGCAATCATCGCCATCGTAATGTGCAAAGTGATGTTTTCGTATGTCCCCTTTTTTAGCGACAAGTTTTTTGTCACAATAAGGGCAGCTACATTCACAACTCAAACCTTGCTCTGCATCATCTATTGAAACTAATTTCCCTTCCTTTAACCCAAAAGATAATTCAGCATTGTTATTTTCGTTTGTTTCTATAGTCATAATATTCTCCAGTAATTTAATTTTTTTAGTGGCGGACATACCGCTCAATGTGGATAATCAAATAAAGGAAACAATTAATCGTGAAATTCCGGAATTACCGGAAAAGGAAAGTAGTAAGTCATGGAAAACAAAAAGATTTCTTATTTTAGTAATGCTATTGAATTTTTAGCTGTTGAGATAAATAACCAAGATGTAGAAGAGTTTTATCAGTCATGCATTGAAGCTCTAGCTACACAAGATCGATTAGAAAAACCAGCGCTAAAGGACTTGTTTCATGGTAAAGAGAAATCCGACAAAACGTATGGTAACTATTTAGATAAATTAATTGTTCTCCTAAATAAATATAAGGTTGAAATCGATAGTCGTAATGCAGATTTAGAGTTTAATAAAAGGCCGATAATTAAGAAGCAAATTGGTGGTGGCTCAGGCAACGCTACTTATTACTCAATAGCTTTCGAAGAGCAAAGTGGAGAAGATCCTGCCACTTTAGAGAAAAAAGAATCTCCCGAAATCGCATTGAATGGCGATATGACGTATAGAACAAAATCTCTTAAGCGTACGCCATGGTATCTTAAAATTGCAGGTAAGTTCTTTACTAAAACAAAGCACCGTCAGCTTTTTCTATTTTTAGTGCTCATTTACTTTATCGTAGCCCCCATTGCTCTAGGTTTCCTTTATGCAGTACTACCACTGTTAGTTTGGGTTTTACTTTTCTGCTGTTACTACATTTCGTTTAAACCAGCATGGAATATTATGCATTTATCAATTAACAAATTAACCTTGTTAGAGCACTTATTCCAGCCAGTCGGCGCTGTATGCATCTCAAAAGTGAGTAATGTGAATAATGAGGACGAATATTTAGATATTGATAGGGAAATAATGTCTGTGATTGTTGATGGCACTTGTCCTGTATGCCGTAGTCAATACAACTTGAAGAATTCGGTCCAGCTAGAGAATCATTCGATATTCAATAGGAGAATCATAGGTAAATGCTTAAATAACCCTAGAGAACATCGATTTACTTTTGATAAAGACTTAATGACAGGCCAAAGAATTACCTAAATTGAGAAGTTAAAAAATACCAAAAAGTAAGCCTGTAATAATACTAATAGGACCTAAACCCGTAATTTCGTCGGAAACAACGCTTGTTGTTACCTCCTCCGTAATTTGGGTTGAACTATCTGCAACAGATTCTAATTCTGCGATACTTTGTGCAACATCACTTTGAAGCTCGGCATTGGTTATACCTGAGTCCCCTACAGTTTCTAATTTACTTGCAACTTCAGAAGTAGCTAATACTTCTATCTCAGGATATTTATCAAGGTGCTCATTTACATAAGAGGTACTATCGGTCGCTTTAAGCTGGATTTCGTTCACTACATTATTATCTGAACTAATGATTACATCGGCACCAGGGTTGTTTACTTCAGGATGGAGGGCGGCAATTTCACCTGTTTCAGCACTATTAACAGCATCAACATATAGCATCTCGTGATAGACGCCTTTAGTATTGCTCATAATACCTTGAATCTGTTCTGGTGATAATTCTGAAAGGTATGCTCCAATTTCTGGCTCGGACAAATTTAAAAGTGCTGGGTTTGCTCTTTGCATCGCATCTACGACAAGGTTAAATTTATATTCATCAAGCTGCTGATGGCCCGTCATAAGCCCTGCTACACCAATAGACACAACTAAAGCAGTAGCAGAAACTTTATCAAGATTCTTTTCCGGTATTATTATTAAGTGCTTATTTCCTCTGCGTTCGCACTTTGAAGATGCTTTAAGGTTTTGGGATACATTTTTCCCGAAATTCATAGCATCTTTAAAGCTAAAAAACTCAAATTCTAGGCTCATAGGGTTTTAAATACCTTGGTACTTATTCATACTCATATTTTAAATTATACCAAATATAGTTTAGGATAGATCACCTGATTTTATCCTATATAGCATATCAGATACTGCCTCCCTGCCTGGTCCTGTGCTTATTAAGTTAACCGGTGCATTTCCACATAACGGGGGTTTTTCTTTAATTAACCACTGATTCACCAAGTCACTTCTATTTTTAAATAAAACCATTAACTCAGACCAAATTTTTATAAAGCCAATTACTGATTCTGTTTGTGATTTATTTAGTGATTTTCTTTTATATTGATAACTTAAATTTTTCTTAGAGGTATTTAAAATAGTGATCAATAAATCTTTAGGAATGATATTGGATAAAATTTTAATGAATTCACCACTAATACCATTTCTTACTAGGAGTGCCGTTACCAAAATGGGGCTTTTAAACTTAGGGAGCATTAAATAACTCAGCGCTACATCATCAATATGATTAATTTGACCATATAACTCTAAACATGCTTTATCATTTTTTTCACGAAAACTTGTTAAATAGTCAGTCGCCATTGCTTGTGAAGTAAATTGTTTTGATGCATCACTCCATGACTCTTTTAGTGTTGCTAGTGACATCATAACGTACCTTGAATAATTTACAGTATGTTATGATTTTGACCCTTTTCTTGAATAAATCAAGCTAATCCTAAGAACGAAAACAGTTGAAAATATTAGCAGTTTCATATATTATTAAAAAACACTCGATTCCACGGAGGTCATGTATATAAAGCCCTGTAGCGCATCGAAACTTAAGATCTAACGCTTAATCTGTGACAGGTATAATGATCTATTTGTTAGCTTGGAAAGAAGAAAATAAGATCTTTGTGAACCTCTCCTACATCCCTTGAAAAACGTGATCTAACGATCTACCGCTTAACTTCGAATGACATATTATTATTACCAGCTAATCACTGGATTTCTTCAACCAGCATATTCATCTAGATATTTACTTTTACAAGTCTGCATATCTTTTGTATTTTATAAAAAATACTTTTGAACAAATTCCCTTAAAGTTA